>JACCED011594987.1_pt1 | contig 31997 bp, 20 predicted proteins | sample 7455021 | NCBI WGS metagenome assembly JACCED01 (sample SAMN15323456, study PRJNA562643) | freshwater metagenome | isolation source: river surface water | place: USA:Blue River Watershed | collected 2017-08-19 | reverse complement strand
TGCGGCGCGAAGTGGCGCGGGCGCGGGAACTCGCCGGAGCGTTTGGCGCGCGGATCGCGTTGGTCGGCGCGGAGGAAAAGCCGATGGGCGAGGCGGCGCTGCGGGCTTTCCGGCGTGCGCTGCTGGACGAGCGTGACGCGGGCGCATCCGACGGCGGGCCGGCGGCCATGATGCCGTGGACGAGCGGGCCGGCGGGCGTGCCGGAGGCGGCGGCACGGCAAAAGCGGCTGGTGCAGGGCATCGAGCGCGAGCTGCAGGCGCGGCTGGCGCGGCAGCAGGACGAGCGCGAGGCGACGTTCTGGAAACCGCTCGCGGCGACGAAGCCCGAAGCGTGGGCGGCGGCGGTGGCGCCCCATCGGGAACGTTTCGGGCGCGAGATCGTGGGCCGGTTGCCGCGGGCGGACGGGCCGGTGCGCGCGCGGTCGCGTGTGCTGGGCGAAACGCCGGAGTGGACCACGCATGAGGTCGTGCTCGATGTGGGGGCGGAGCTGACGTTGTGGGGCTATCTGCTGGTGCCGCGGGGACTCGCGGGCGGCGAGCGGCGCCCGGTGGTGGTGGCGCAGCATGGGTTGTCGGGGGTGCCGGCGGACCTGCTCACCGAGGATCCGGCGGCGCGGGCCGCGGCGGTGTATCGCGGCCTCGCGGCGCAGCTGGCGCGCCGGGGCTACGTGGTGTTTGCGCCGCATTTTCCGTGGCGGGCGCAGGAGGATTACCGGCGGCTGCAACGGAAGGCCCAGCCGATCGGACTCTCGGTGTTTTCGTTCATCCTGGCGCACCACGAGCGGCTGCTCGACTGGCTGGGCACACTGCCGATGGTCGATGCGGCGCGGATCGCGTTCTACGGCCTCTCCTGGGGCGGCAAGGTCGCGCTGCGGGTGCCGGCGCTGGAGCCGCGGTATGCGTTGTCGGTCTGCTCGGGCGACTTCAACGACTGGATCTGGAAGAACGCGACGACGGCGTGGGCGGGCAGTTACCTGTATTCCCCGGAGGCGGACATGTTCGATTTCAACCTCGGGCCGACTTTCAGCCATGCGGAGATGGCGGCGATGATCGCGCCGCGGCCGTTCATGGTGGAGCGGGGGCACGACGACGGCGTCGGCACGGACGAGCGGGTGGCGCTGGAGTATGCGCGTGTGCGGCGGCTGTATGCGCGGCTCGGCGTGCCGGAGCGGACGGAGATCGAGTTCTTCTCCGGCGGCCACCGGATCAACGCGGTCGGGACTTTCCATTTTCTGCAACGCCACCTCAACTGGCCGCCCGTTCCTCCCCCGCCATGAGCCCCCTTGTCCGCCGCCTCGTCACGTCGACTCCCTTCGCCGCGCTGTGTGTCGCGGTCCTGCCGGCACCCGGACTGCGCGCGGCGGAGGCGACGGCGGCGGCGGGCAACGAAGAAGTGCGGCGGATCATGCAGACCTTTGCGGGGCGAGGGGTGCAGCGCGACAACACCCGGCCGCTGGCGCCGGCGGACGCGTTGCAGTCGATCACGCCGCGCGCAGGATTCGCGGTGGACCTGATCGCGGCGGAACCGGTCGTGGCGCAGCCGCTCAACATCACCTTCGATTCGCGCGGCCGGATGTGGGTCACGCAGTATCTGCAATACCAATACCCCGCCGGCCTGAAGGTCGTGAGCTACGACCAGCACCTGCGGGCGGTGTTCGACAAGGTCCCGGAGCCGCCGCCGCGCGGGGTGAAAGGCGCGGACAAGATCACGGTGCTGGAGGACAAGGACGGCGACGGCGTCTACGAGTCGCACAAGGACGTGATCACCGGGCTCAACATCGCGACCTCGGCGATCAAAGGCGCGGGCGGCATCTGGGTGCTGAATCCGCCGTATCTGCTCTTCTATCCGGACGCGAACGACGACGACCTCCCCGACGGCGATCCGCAGGTGTGCCTGAGCGGCTTCGGTCTCGAGGACACGCATTCGGTGGCGAACAGCCTGCTCTTCGGGCCCGACGGCTGGCTCTACGGCGCGACGGGCAGCACGACCACCGGCAACGTGAGCAGTGCGGTGACGAAGAACGTGACGTTCACCGGCCAGCACATCTGGCGCTACCATCCGCGCACGCAGGTCTTCGAGATCTTCGCCGAGGGCGGCGGGAATACGTTCAGCGCGGAGATCGACGCGCAGGGGCGCGTTTTCAGCGGCACCAACGGGGCGCAGCGCGGCATGCATTTCGACCAGGGCATGCACGGATCGAAGAACTTCGGGAAACACGGCACGCCGGCCAACCCGTATGCGTTCGGCTACTTCGAGCACATGGCGACGAAGAGCGACGGGAAGCGGTTCTCGCAGGCGTTCCTCGTCTACGACGGCGACCTGATGGCGGCGGAGCTGGGCGGGCGGATCGTGGCGCCGAACTCGCTGCACAATTTCGTCTACGTGAGTCGCCGGATTCCGGATACGTCGACTTTCCGCGTGGAGGACGAGGCGCCGCTGCTGCGCAGCAGCGACCGCTGGTTCCGGCCGGTGGATGCGAAGGTGGGGCCCGACGGCGCGATCTACCTCGCGGACTGGTATGACACGCGGCTCAGCCACGTGAGCCCGGTCGACGACTGGAGCAAGCAGGACGGCCGCATCTACCGGGTGCGGCCGGCGGGTGCGGCGATGGCGCGGCCGAAGTTCGACCTGCACACCGCGCCGGCGGCGGAGCTGGTGAAGCTGCTGCAGCATCCGGCGAAGTGGTTCCGGCGGCAGGCCGCGCTCGAACTGCAGTGGCGGGACGAGAAAGCCGTGCTGCCGGCGGTGGAGAAACTCGCGCGCGATCCGAACAACCCGCATGCGTTCGACGCGGTGTGTGCGCTGGATCTGCTCGGCGGTCTGACGGACGAAGCGGCCTCCGGGCTGCTGCAGCATCCGGATCCCTATGTGCGCCGCTGGGTGGTGCGTTGTGTGGGCGACGCCCGGCGGGCGAGCCCCGGATTGGCGGCGGCGCTGCGCAGCCTCGCCGCGCGCGAGACGCAGCCCGAGGTGCGGGTGCAGCTGGCGGCGACGGCGCGGCGGCTGCCGGCGCCCGTGGCGCTGCCGCTGGCGCGGGCGCTCTTCGACCGCGATGCGGACAAGGCGGACCAGCGGATGCCGCTGATGCTCTGGTGGGCGATCGAAAACAAGGCGGAGTCGGACCGCGACGCGCTGCTGGCGTTGTTCCAGGACTCGGCGTTGTGGCTGCGGCCGCTGGCGCAGACGCATGCGGCGCGGCACCTCGCGCAGCGCTGGGCGATGGCGGGCGGCAGGGAGAACTACGAGGCGCTGGCGAAGCTCCTCGCGCTCGCGCCGCGGCCGGAGGACCGCACGATCGTGATCGAGGGCCTCGCGGAGGCGTTCGAGGGCGGCAAGATCCCGGAGCTGCCGGCGGCGCTGGCGAAGGCGCTGCAGGCGCATCTCGCGGGCAAGCTGGACGGGGACCTCGCGCTCGCGGTGAAGACCGGCGGGGCGGAGGCGGTGAAGAAGGCGCTGGCGGTGATCGCCGACAGCAAGGCGACGACGCCGAACCGGCTCGCGCTGGTGCAGGCGTTTGCCGAGGCGGGGAATCCCGCGGTGATCCCGACGCTGCTGCAGATTCTCAACGGTGCGCGCGGGCCGGCGGGGCTGCGGCAGGGCGTGCTGATGCTGGCGGCGAAGTTCGACGATCCGGCGCTGCCGGCCGCGGTGCTGAAGGGTTACGAGGCGCGTTTCTCCGGCACGCAGCCGGTCAAGGACGCGGCGCACCGGATGCTCGCGAGCCGCGAGGCGTGGGCGAAGCTGTTTCTCGCCGACGTCGACCGCTGGCTGATCAAGGCGGCGGACGTCGCGCCCGACATCGTGCAGCAACTCGCGCTCTACCGGGACCCGGAGGTGCAGCGGCTCGTGCGCAAGCACTGGCCGGTGGCGGCGAAGCTGAGCAGTCAGGAGAAGTTGGCCGAGCTGCAGCGCTACAAGCGCATCATCGCGGGCGGGGGCGATGCCGGCAAAGGCAAGGCGCTGTTCGAGCAGCGCTGTGCCGCGTGCCACATGATGTTCGGCGCCGGCGGCAAGATCGGTCCGGATCTCACCGGCTACGACCGCGCCAATCCGGAGTTCTGGCTGATCGGCATCCTCGAACCGAGCGCGGAGATCCGCGAGGGCTTCGGCGCCTACACCGCGAAACTCAAGGGCGGGCAGACGTTGATGGGCATGCTGGTGCAGCAGGACGCGCAGAACGTCGTGCTCAAGGACATGGCGGGCCAGCAGCACACCGCGCGGCTGACCGAGGTGGAGAAACTTGAAGCGTTCCCGCAGTCGCTGATGCCGGAAGGATTGCTCGGCGGGATGAGCGACGAGGAAGTGCGGGCGTTGTTCGCGTATCTGATGAAGCCGTGAGTTGCGTGGGGGCGGGGAGGCGGGAGCCCGGAGGCGGGAACATGATTCCCCGGGCGCGGGCCGCGCAGGGAAAAATCACCTGTTTCGCGCTTGGCGCGCGCGCGGCTGAATATACTGAATGATTCCGCCCCGAACGTCCCGCCGTGCCACGGCGGCGGGGCCGGTTTTCTTCCTTCCCCTTCATGAAAAAATACAACGTCGCCATCATCGGTTACGGCTGGGTTGCCACCGCGCACATCCAGGCGATCAACGCCACCCCGCACGCGCAGGTCACGGCCGTCTACTCCTCGCGCCCGCAGAACAACGCGGAGCTCAGCGCGCGTCACGGCGGCACGATCACCGCCTACACCGATCTGGAGGCGATGCTGCGTCGGCCCGACATCCATGCGGTTTCCATCTGCAGCTACCCGAGCCAGCACGCCGCGCACGTGATCGCGGCGGCGAAGGCCGGCAAGCACATCATCCTCGAGAAGCCGCTGACGCTCACGCTGGCCGACGCGCAGGCGATCGAGGCGGCGGTGGCGCAGGCGGGCGTGAAGACCTGCGTGTGTTTCGAGTGCCGTTTCTCGAGCCAGTTCCTCGTCACGAAGTCGGTCATCGATGCCGGGCTGCTCGGCTCGATCCACTACGGCGAGATCGACTACTACCACGGCATCGGCCCGTGGTATGGGCAGTTCCGCTGGAACACGACGAAGGCCAACGGCGGCAGCAGCCTGCTCTCGGCCGGCTGCCATGCGATGGACGCGCTGCTGCTCTGCATGGGCAACGAGGTCGATACGGTGATGACCTACAACACCCGCTCGAAGAACGCGGTGTTTGCGCAATACGAGTATGCGACGACGTCGGTCACGATCCTGAAGTTCAAGGACGGGCGGATCGGGAAGTGCGCGTCGGTGATCGACTGCATCCAGCCGTATTACTTCCACACCCACCTCGTCGGCAGCGAGGGCTCGCTGCTGGATAACAAATTCCACTCGAACAAACTCGGCGCGCTCAACAAGCACGCGTGGAGCAATCTCTCGATGAAGATGCTCGATTCGGGCGATGTGTCGGACCACCCGTATCAGACGCAGTTCGAGGCGTTCTTCGCGGCGCTGGAGCAGGGGCGGGACATGGCGCTCACGAGCCTGCCCGAGAGTCTGAAATCGCATCGCGTGGTGCTCGCCGCCGATCTGTCGGCCGAGCAGGGCCGCGAGGTGAAGGTGAGCGACGTGCGATGAGCCGGCGCGCGGCCATCGCGATCGCGGCGCATCCCGACGACATCGAGTTCATGATGGCGGGCACGCTCCTGCGGCTGCGGGACGCGGGCTGGGAGACGCATTATCTCAATGTGGCGGACGGCTCGTGCGGCAGCATGGAGCACGGGCCGGCGCGCACGCGGGCCCTCCGCCGCGGCGAGGCGCAGGAGGCGGCGCGACGCCTCGGCGCGCACTGGCATCCCTCGCTGGCGCGCGATGCGGAGATCTTCTACACCGACGCGCTGATCCGCCGGGTCGCGGCGATCGTGCGCGAGGTGCAGCCGACCGTGGTGCTCACGCACGCCCCGCGCGACTACATGGAGGACCACATGAACACCTCGCGGCTGGCGGTGACGGCGACGTTTGTGCGCGGGATGCCCAACTACCGCACGGTGCCGCGGCGGCCGGTGTATGGCGGCGACAGCACCGTCTACCACGCACTGCCGCACGGGCTGCGCGACGAGCTGGGGCAGCCGGTGGTGCCGGAGAGCTTTGTCGATGTCGGTGCGGTGCAGGCGCGGAAGCTCGACGCGCTCCGGGCGCACCGCAGCCAGCAGGGCTGGCTCGATGCGACGCAGAAGCTGAGCTCCTACCTGCAGGCGATGGAGGACACGGCGCGGGCCGTGGGCACGATGTCACGGAAGTTCAAATACGCCGAGGGCTGGCGGCGCCACAACCCGCTCGGGATGTGCGCGGCCGACGCGGACCCGCTGCGCGACGCCCTCGGTGCGAGTTACCGGTTGAATCCCCGTTATGCGGCGGGACCGGCCTGAAGCTTCGGACGACGAAACAACCCCTTTCAATCATGCCTCGAAAACTCAGCTCCATCTCCCCCGATTGGTGGGACTACACCACGCTCGACGCCGACCTGATCCGCGATGCGGCCGGCCTGACGGTCGACCAGGTCGCCGGCCTGTCGCGGCCCGGCTTCCGGGTGGTGATGTATGACACCCTCGAGGACTTCTATCTCGCGGAGGCGCTCGAATACATCACCGCGTGGCGGCAGGCCACGGCGGACAATCCCGTGGGCATCTGCGGTCCGATCGGGCCGACGGAGCAGTTGCCGCTCGTCGCGCGGTTGGTGAACGAGCTGGGTCTTTCGCTCCGGCACGCGCACTTCTGGGGCATGGACGAATGGTATGAGGACGGGCGCGAAGTGCCGGTGACGCATCCGCTCTCGTTCGAGAAGGCGGATCGCGAACTGTGTTTCGACCGGATCCGGCCGGAGCTGCGGATGCCGGACGCGCACCTGCACTTCCCGAAGGCGGACACCGCGGCGTATCGGAAGACCTGGGACAGTGGCATCCGCTGTGCGGTGATGCAGGGCGGCCAGGGCGACACGAAGCACTGGGCATTCAACGATCCGCCGCGCCGCACGGGCCGGCATGTCGACGCGCCGCCGACGCCGGCGGAATACCGCGCGTTGACGACGCGCGTGGTGGATCTGCATCCGCTCACGCTCGCGCAGAACGCGCGCACCTCGGGCGGCGGCAACATCGCGCTGGTGCCGACCCAGGCGCTGACCGTCGGGCCGGCGGAGACGTGGAAGGCGGAGAAGGTCTCGATCTGGCAGGCGGGTTTCCACGACAACCCGTTCGGCCAGCGGCTGAGCGCGCTGATGATTTCGAAACGCATCGTCGACACGGCGGTGCCGATGTCGCTACTGGCGGATCATCCCAACGTGCAGTTCAACTATTTCCGCGGCGGGCTCGGCTCGTGCCAGGTGGAGATGCACTGACCGGCGCGGCTGCGCCGGTCAGTTGAAAGTTGAAAGATGAAAGGTGAAAGCCGGGCGTGGGCGGAGGCGCAGCGCCCTGGCGAAGGCTAGAGGGTGGCGCGCCCCGTTGAGCTTTACGCGATCGTGGGGCGGCGCCAGGGCTGACGGTAGGGGCGGGCGAGGAGCTTGGTGGCGTCGGGGTCGTTGACGACGATCCGCTGCTGCGGGTCGTAGACGAGGGGACGGCCGACCTGGAGGGCGACGTTGGCGAGGATGCAGCTCGCGGTGGAGATGTGCCCGTAGCCGACGTCGGCGACGGGGCGGCTGCGCTGGTCGATGGCGGCGAGGAAATCGAGCATGTGCCGGCGCGTGGCGGGCGCGGCGTTCAACTCGTTGTCCTTTTCCGTGACGTCCTCGGGGAACTTCTCGCGTTCGAAGAGGCAGTCGAAACGGAGCTTCTTCGCGTTTTTGTCGTGCGGGATGAAGTCGGCGGAGCGCGTGCTGGCCTTGAGCACGCCTTTGTCGCCGTAGAGGAAGAGCGCCCACGGATACTCGGGGTCGGGGGCGACGCCCCAGGTGCGGTGCTGCCACACGCAGTTGAACTTCTCGTATTCGAAGACCGCGGTCTGGGTGTCGGTGATGTTGGACTTGCCCTCCTTCTGGACGAGGATGCCGCCGGTGGAGCTGATGCGGCGGGGCCAGCCGAGGCCGAGCATCCACTGTGCGGTATCCAGCATGTGGACACACATGTCGCCCACGATGCCGTTGCCGTATTCCATGAACGTGCGCCACCAGCGGCGGTGGGGCGAGCCGTCGTAGGGCCGCAGCGGGGCGGGACCGGTCCAGAGCTCGTAGTCGAGGTGGTCGGGCACGGGCGCGAGGGGCGGGTTGCCGTTGGCCCGCATGTGATAGTAGCAGCAGAGCTCGACGTGGCCGATGGTGCCGAGCAGGCCGGCGTCGACGACCTGGCGGCGGGCGTCGATCAGGTGGGGCGTGCTCTTGCGCTGCGTGCCGATCTGCACGACGCGGCCGTGTTTGCGGGCGGCGGCGAGGATGGCCTCGCCCTCGAGCACATCGACGCTGATCGGTTTCTGGAGATAGACGTCCGCGCCCGCCTCGATCGCGGCGATGGCGTGCAGCGCGTGCCAGTGGTCGGGCGAGCCGATGACGACGATGTCGAATTTTTCCTGCCGGAGCATCTCGCGGTAATCGCGGAACGTGCGCGGCGGCTTGGCGGACGGCTGCCGTTGACGGGCGATCTCGAGGGCGCCGGCGAGCATCTGCTGGTCGGGATCGGCGAGGGCGACGAGTTCGATGGGCGCGACCTGCATCAGGCGCCAGAGGTCGCTCTTGCCATACCAGCCGGCGCCGATGAGGCCGACGCGGCGGGGCTTGCGGTTGACGAGGTCGGCGCCGTAGGCGCCGAGGGTGGAGACGGCGAGGCCGGCGGAGGCGGTCTGCAGGAAGCGGCGGCGGCTGACGTGGAAGGCAGGGGTTGGCATGGTGAGGGGCGGGCGGCGCGGACGGGTTTGCGCCGGGAGAAACGAGCCCGGCGGTCGCGGTAAAACTAGCCGCGTGGAGTTCCGCTCCAAGCTCGAAGGCAAAGACAGTCGAGCGGGGGGCGGGCAGCTCCCGCTCAATCTTCCAGGATGATTTTTTTCGGCGGCACCACCGGCTGAGGCGGCGGGAGCGTAAACTCGATTTCCCAGTTGGAAATGCCGGTGAGAAACAGGCGCGCGGTGCGGCCCACGACCGAGTCGGTGTCGCCTTTGGCAAGGCCGATGACCTGCGGGTAGAAACTCGACCACGAGCGGATGTCGTCGGGCCGCAGGAGGACGGAGGGCCGGCGCCAGCTGTGGGGCTGGGAAAGATCGGTGGCGTAGGTGATGAAGACGCCCTGCTGCGACCAGCCGGGCTCGCCGCCGGCGAGATTGAGCAGCATCACGTAGGATTTGAGGTGGGTGTTCCAGTGGATCGCCGGACCCCAGAACGAGTGCGGGTCGATATGACGCCACGGCCGCATGGTGGCGAAGATGGGCGTGCAGGGTCCGCCGAGGCCGGGCGAGTCCCAGCGGCCCTCGTGATACTTGAAGACCTTGCCGACCGGCGCGAAGCGGTCGACGTAGGCCATGCGGGCGACGCAGATGCCCTGGTTTTCGTCGGGCCCGCCGTAGTTGGTGAAGAAGAAATACAGGTAGCGGCGCTCGCGGTCCGCGATGACGGAGAAATCGCCGTGGCCGCCGGTGAAGAAGCCGTTCTCGGCGGTGTCGTCGGGCTCGTCGCCGGATTCGAGGATGAAGCCGAGGTCGATGAGTGTGCGCCCGCCGTCGAACGACAGGGTGGCCCCGATTTTGGGCACGGTGAGCAGGGAATTTTCGTAGAGCCCGCCGGGCTCGTGGTGATACCAGCCGCACACGATCCCGTCCTCATCCACGAACGCGGATTCGACCCACACGGTTTTGTGGCCGAAGTCGTTCGTGTTGGCGCGCTGCGTTTCCCATTCGCCGAAGAGGCCGTCGGCCACGCTGAGCCTTTGCGGCCAGCCGATGGAGGTGAAGAGATGCAGCTTGTCACCGAGCCAGAAGAGCGGGCTGTTGCCGTCGGCCTGGGAAGGCAGGCGGTGTTCTTCCGCCGGACGCACGATGGCGGATTGAGCGGTCAGGCGGGGCACGAGGAGACTGCCTGCGGCCAGCAGGAGAATACACGTCGTGGTCCCGGCACCTCGCAGCAAGGTGTTGGGCATGGGCATTGGGGCGGCCACGTTGCGGGACGCGGCGCCCCGGGGGAAGGCGGAAAATTCCCGACGGCGAACGCCGGAAACGCGGCCCGGGCCGAGCGGGCGGATTACTTCCGGACCTGCGTGACGAGCTTCCGCACGGTTTCGCCGATGATGTGTTCGGTGTCGTCGGCCCAGCGGTGGGCGGGCTGGCCGTAGACATACATCGAGGTGTTGCCCTCGTAGCCGTTGCGCGGGCTGTGGCGGGGAAGTTTGTCCTCGTTGAGGATGCGGGCCGAGGGGATGTAGGCCATGACGTCGTTGGCGTAGCCGGCGACCCAGGTGTCCGCGCCGAACTCGGCCTTGAAGCGGAGCGCGTAGTCGACGACCACCTCGCCGCCGAGCGCGATCCAGAGCTGGCGGCCGCCGAGGCGCCATGCCTGCACGGGGTAGGGATAGGTGCGAGCGAAGGTCTTGCCCTGCTTGATTTCCTCGAGGAGGCGGGCGGCCCACTTGGTCTGCGTGTTGTGGGACTTGCCGGGCGGCACGACGGCGAGTTGCTCGAGCTCGGCCACGGAGGGCATCTCGTCGAGCTTCAGCGTGGCGAACTCGTGGGCCATCTCGAGGGTGGGCGGGAGCGGGGTGACGGGCTGCAGCAGCACCTCCTCGACCGCGGATGCGAGCATCTCGCCGTAACGCTGCGCGAGAAACACCTCGCGGCGAGGGATCGGATTCTGGTCGGCGCCGCAGCCGGAGAAGAACATCGCGGTGACGCCGGGGTGATTGCGTTCGAGGGCGACCTGCGCGAAGCCGGCGTAGTCCCCCGCCCATTTGTAGAAACCGAGGGTGGTGTTGTGGCAGGCGTAGCCGAAGACGAGGGTCTTCAGGTTGCCCTTCTCGTCGCTGACCATGAGGACCGGGACGGCGTGGTCGGAGGGACCCTTGAGCGTGTTTTCCGCGCGGGCCTTGGCGTAGGTGGCCTCGGGGTTCTGGCGGCGGTTGACGGCGAAGCGGGTGATGCCCTGGCCGGAGGCGAGCCGGGCGGGGGCGAGGGCGGCGAAGGCGCGCGCGACGGTGTCGACGATCCTGGTCTCGAGTTCGCGGGAGTAGGTCTCGATCACGGGATGCTGGGACGCGGGCATCGCGATGTAGGCGTCGTAGAGCGCGCCGCGGAGCACGGGCGTGCAGTGCGAGTGCGAGGCGTGGAGCATGATCTGCGCGCGGGAGAGGCCGAAGCGCTGCTGGAGCGTGGCGCAGGTGGCGTTGTAGATCGTCTGGGGGATGCCGAGCAGGTCGCTGCTCATGACGATCGCGCGCTGGCCCTTGGCGTCCTCGAGGGCGAGGACTTTGATGAAGAGCGGGTGGAGCGTGCCCTCGGCGGGCTTGTCGCGGCCGCCGTAGCCGGACATCCAGAGCGCGACGGTGGGCGTGATATCGGTGGTGGCGACGCCGGCCTTCCAGAGTTGTTCGGCGCCCGGCAGGGCGGCGGCGAAAACGCGGGCAAAAAGGGCGGCGACGAGGGCGAGGCGGAGCAGACGCGAGGCGGGGCGCATGCTGTCAATCCGCGCGCGCGGGTGGAGGGCGGCAAGGTTTTTTCCGGGCCCAATATTCTGAATATTCGCTGGAGTCGTTTCCGGCCGCCCGGCACGGTCGCGCGACCCCACCACGCATGAACGCTGCACGGAGTTTCCCCGGCGCCGGGCGCCTGTTGTTCACCTGCCTCGCGCTGGCCGGAGGCGTGGCGTCGGCGTGGGCGGCCGGAGGGAGCGTGCGCGGGCGGATCTTCAACCGCAGCACGGGCGAATACGTGGAGAACGCGCGCGTGACGATCGAAGGCACGGGGCGCGAGGCGATGACGGATGCGCTCGGCGAGTATCGGCTCGCGGATGTGCCGGCGGGCGAGGTGCGGGTGCGGGTGTTTTTCACCGGACTGGAGCCGGCGGTGGCGGCGGTGCGTGTCGGCGAGGGCGCGGCGGTGGCGCAGGATTTCTCGCTCGCGCGGGCCGACGCGGGCGGGGCCGGTGCCGGCGGCGGCGTGGTGCGGCTGGAGCGTTTCGAGGTGCAGGGCGCGCGGGAGATCGACGGGGCGGCGATCGCGATCCAGGAGAAGCGGTTTGCGGCGGACATCCGCAACGTGATCGCGGCGGACGAATTCGGGCCGATGGCGGACGGCAACGTGGGCGAGCTGCTGAAGCATGTGCCCGGCGTGGCGCTGGACTACGTGGGCGGCGCGGCGATGAACATCGCGTTGAACGGCGTGCCGCCCGGCTACGTGCCGGTGACGATGAACGGATTTGCGCTCGCGAGCACGACGGCCTCGAGCCCGACGGGGCGCGACACGGAGCTCGTCAACGTGGCCACGAACAATCTCGCGCGCATCGAAGTGCTGCACTCGCCGACGCCGGAGCAGCCGGGCAACGCGCTGGGCGGCGCGGTGAACATGGTGCCGCGCGGGGCGTTCGAGCGGGCGAAGCCGCTGCTGCAGCTCAACGCCTACGTGCTGATGCGCGACGATGCGGTCACGCTGGGCAAGTCGCCCGGGCCGACGACGGGCACCACGCGGCGCGTGCTGCCGGGATTCGATTTCTCGTATGTGGCGCCGGTGAACCGGCGCTGGGGCTTCACGCTCTCGGGCGGGACCTCCGAGCAGTATCAGCCGACGTATTTCGTGCAGACCAACTGGCGCGGCGTGAGCGCGCCGACCAACGGCGGCACGTTTCCGACGACGACGGTCGACCGGCCCTATCTCACCGACTACCTGATCCGCGACCAGCCGCGGCTCTCGCGGCGCTCCTCGGCCGGGCTGACGGTGGACGTGAAGCTCACGCCGGCGGACCGGATCTCGCTCTCGCTGCAGGCGACGCAGTTCGACGCGCACTACAACCAGCGCGACCTCACGTTTGCGATCACGCGCGTGCTGCCGGGAAATTTTGCCCTCGATCACACGCACGGTGCGCCGGGCGCGGGCACGCTGACGCTGGCCAACGTGAACGACCGGCAGCGGCGCAATACGTCGTTCTCGCCCTCGCTGACCTACCGGCACGACGGGCCGGTGTGGCGGCTGGAGGCGGGCGCGGGCCTCTCGTTTTCCGAGAGCACGATCCGCGATCAGGGGAAGGGCTTCTTCAACTCGGTGACGGCCACGCGGACGGGCGTGACGATCGACTTCGACGAAATCTTCTACCTGCGGCCGGGCCGGATCACGGTGCGCGATGGGGCGGGCGCGCCGGTCGATCCGTATCGGTTATCCGGTTACACGATCACCACCGCAGGCGGAAACCGCTACGGGGCGGACACGGTGCTGGGCACGGGTCCGGGCGAGGGCATCAACAACCGCTCGACCGACACGCAGCGCAACGCCAGCGCGAGCGCGCGGCGGCATTTCACGGTGGCGGGTGTGCCGCTGACGCTGAAGGCGGGGCTCGATGTCCGGCAGGCGCGGCGCGATTACCGCGGCGGCGCGACGGCCTACACCTACCTCGGGCCGGACGGCCGCGCGAACTCCGGCGACGAAGGGGCGGGGCCCTTTCTCGATCCGGTGTATTCGGCGCGCGAAGGGGTCTTCGGCTTCCCGCGCACGGAGCGGATCGGCGGCGGGCTGCTGCACGATTTTCTGCGGCGCAGTCCGCAGGCGTTCACGAAGAACGACAACACGATCTACCGGTCGGCCGTGAATCTCTCCAAGGTCGCGCAGGAGACGGTGTCGTCCGCCTATCTCCGCGGCGACGTGGCACCGGCGGAACGGCGCTTGAAGCTCACGACCGGCGTGCGGGTGGAGCAGACCAACATCGCGGCCGAGGGACCGCTGACGGATCCGACGCGCAATTACCAGCGGCGGGCCGACGGGACGATCGTGCGCGGGGCCAACGGGCAGCCGTTGCCGATCGTGCCGGCGACGGACGCGCTCGGGGTGTCGCGGCTGACGTTTGTCGACCGGGGCGCGCGGGCGGAGAAGGAGTATCTGACCTGGCTGCCGAGCCTGAATGCGAGCTGGAGCTTCTCGGAGCAGCTGATCGGGCGCGTGTCGCTGCACCGCTCGATCGGCCGGCCGAACTACAACCAATACGCGGGTGGGCTCACGCTGCCCGACGAAGGGCTGCCGCCGAGTCCGAACAACCGGATCACGATGAGCAACGCGGCGGTGAAGCCGTGGACGGCGGACAACGTGAAGGTGTCGCTCGAGTATTATTTCCAGCACGTGGGCCTGATTTCCGCGGGCGCGTTCCGCCGGAACGTGACCGACTTCTTCGGCGCGACGGTGTCGCCGGCGACGCCCGAGTTTCTCGCGCTCTACGACCTGGATCCGCAGGTCTACGGGGCCTACGACGTGGCGACGCAGTTCAACGTCGGGAGCACGGTGCGCATGGAAGGCTACGAGGTGAGCTACAAGCAGGCGCTCGGCTTCCTGCCGCGGTGGGCGCGCGGGGTGCAGGTGTTTGCCAACGGCGCGATCCAGCGCGTGACGGGCGAGGAGGCGGACAACTTCGCGAACTTCATCCCGAAGACGGCGTCGTGGGGGGTGAGCTGGACGCGCGAGCGCGGCAGCGTGCGCGTGAACTGGAACTACAAGAGCAAGCACCGCCGTGCGGCGGTGACCGGCGTGGGCATCGAGCCGGGCACGTATGCGTGGGGCTCGAAGCGGCTGTTTGTCGACGTGATCGCGGAGCTGAAGCTGACGCGGAATCTCGCGCTTTTCGGCAACATCCGGAACCTGCGGGACACGCCGGAAGATTTCTACCGCGAGGGACCGAACACGCCGGAAGTGGCGCAATTCCGGCAGCGCGACCGGTATGGCGCGCTGTGGATCTGCGGGGTGAAGGGGACCTTCTGAGCCGAACCCATGCCGCAGGAAAATCACGGATGGACGCGGATGGGCACGGATCCTGAGCCGCGGGCCGGCCGCTCCTGGTTCGCCGCAGGGGCGGCGTGGTGCGCGTTGGCGGTCGGAGGTGCGACGGCGCAGCCGCTGCCCTCGCTTGAGGAGGCGTTGGCGGCGAAGCACGATGTTTGGGGCGAGGCGGCGATGGCGCAGCCGAACGGGGCGAGCTACGAATTCCTCGCGCCGCTGCTGCCGCCGCCGCGCTACGTGAACGCGGACTTCCGGCATTATCCGATCGTGCTGAGTGCGCCGCGGGCGCCGGTGAAGGCGCGGCTGATCTCGGATGGCAGCGGCGTGAATCTCCCCGGCGGGGCGCGGAGCTGGAACGACGTCGGCACGGCGGCGGTGTTCCGCGTGGGCCCGGATGAGTTCCGCTTCGGTGCGCTGGTGGACCGGCTGGAGGAGCCGACGCTGGCGGAAGGCTGGCTGCCGATCGTCGAGGTGCGGTATCGCCATGCGTCGCCGGTGCAGTCGGAGGGCGCGGTGCCGCTGTCGAATTTGCGGACGGCGCGCCCGCCGGAGATCTACGCGCTGGAGGCGTTTGCGGGCACGGAGCCGGCGTGGGCGGCGCATGGCGCGGTGGCGGTGAAGTTCACGCTGCCGCAGGGCGCGGCGGGGATGGTGGCGGTGGACTTCGGCGCGGCGGCCGGGCTGCGTTTTGCGGATGGTCGGCTGACGAATGCGGCGGGCGACGTGCTGGCGATTTTCGACCGGAGCTGGCGGTGGGAGCGCAACGGTGCGCGGGCGCGCGTGACGGGCGCGGCGGCGGCGACGCTGGTGATCCTGACGCAACCGATGCCGGTGGCCGCGGCGGCGGCGGCGGGGAATTTCGATTACGCGGCGCAACGCAGCCGCGCGGTGGCGGCGTGGCGGGAGGTGGTGGCGGCGGGCATGCACGTGGAGGTGCCGGAGCCGCGGGTGCAGGACGCGTGGCGGGCGCTGGTGGCGCAGAACGTCGGACTCATCCACGGCGACCGGATGCACTACAGTGCGGGCAACCAATACGAGCGGCTCTATCAGGGCGAAGGCAGCGATGCGGCGCTGGCGCTGCTGCTGTGGGGGCACGACCGCGAGATGCGGCGGCTGATCGGGCCGCTGCTGGACTTCACGCGGCGCGGGCTCGAGATCCATCAGGCGGGATTCAAGCTGACGAATGTGGCGCGGCTCTACTGGCAGACGCGCGACGGCGAGGCGGTGCGGGCGCTGCGGCCGAAGTGGGCGCCGGAGGTGACGCGGCTGACGGAGGGAAGGACGGGGCCGCACGGACTGTATCCGGCGGAGCGTTACACGGGGGACATCAGCACGCCGGTGCAGGCGGTCGGGGCCAACGCGCAGGCGTGGCGCGCGCTGCGCGACCTCGCGGCGATGCTGGCGGAGCTGGGCGAGACGGCGGAAGCGGAGCGGCTCGGCGCGATCGCGGCGGAGTTCCGCGGGACGGTGCGGGCGGCGATCGACGCGAGCGTGCGGCGGGAGACGTCGCCGCCCTTCGTGCCGGTGGCGTTGCGCGGCGCGGAGCCGGCGCACGATCCGATCCTGCGCAGCCGGATCGGCAGCTACTGGAACATCACGATCGGTTACACCATCGGCAGCGGCATCTTCCCGCCGGGCAGCCCGGAGGAGACGTGGCTCCCGCGCTATCAGGAGCGGCATGGCGGGATCTTTCTCGGGCTGGTGCGCTCGGGCGGGAGCGAGGAGTTCAATTTCTGGACGGGGGCGGAGCGGATCAACCCGCTCTACGGGCTGCGCTACACGGTCGACACGCTGCGGCGGGACGAGCCGGAGCGCGCGCTCCTCGGGCTCTACGGGATGCTGGCGCACGGGTTTACCCGGAACACGTTTGTCGCCGGGGAGGCCGGCACGGTGCTGCCGGTCGATGCGCGGGGGAGGATGTTTTATTGTCCGCCGAACAGTGCGGGCAACGGCTACTTTCTCACGGTGCTGCGGCACCTGCTGGTGCAGGATTGGGATCAATCGGACGACGGGGTGCCGGACACGCTGCGGTTGTTGTTCGCGACGCCGCGGCGGTGGTTGGAGGACGGAAAGACGATCGCGGTCGAGCGGGCGCCGACGGCGTTCGGGCCGGTGTCGCTGCGGGTGGAATCGCGGCTGAGTGCGGGCGAAGTGCGCGCGCGGGTGGAGCTGCCGGCGCGCCACCGGGCCCCGCGGGTGGAGCTGCGCGTGCGCGTGCCGGACGGTTGGCGCGTGCGTGAGGTGGAGGCGGCCGGGCGGTCTCTGCCGGTCGACGAGCGCGGCACGGTGGACCTGAGTGCGTTTACCGGCGTGGTGGAATTGCGCTGCAGCGTAGGGAGGAATGGCGTGGGCGCGGGGGCGTTTTCCCCTAGGAATTAATTGAGGCATCGCGGAAATTGACCGCGCCGGGGGCGGCGGATGTTCTTGGCCGCATAACCTCTGCGTTTCGCCACTCTGCGCGGAACGCTTCCTCCGCCCGATGCCCTACGTCCGGAAACTCCGTCGTCGCACTCCGAGCGACAAGCAGCTCATGAAGCCCTTGAGCGATCCCGGGCTGGGCAAAACGGTTGCGGTCGGCGCGTTGCTGCTCGGCGTGCTCGCGACGGGATTGGTGCTGGTGGTCCGGGGAATGTAGGGCGCCGGCGTTGCGGGCGTGGCAAGGGGTGCGCGTTCGTTGCCAAGGGGCGCGCAGGGTTGGTTTTCGCGTCGCTGAGCCGCCGGCGGCTACGGTGGTGGGGAATCCGCTGGGGCGGGTCCGTCGTCCGACGGGTGCCGGCTGCGGTGGAGTTCGCGACCATGGCTGCCCTCACCGTTGCCCGAGTTCTCCGTCTGACGATCGCCGCGCTGGCCGGCGGAATCGCGCTCGGGCCGACGGCGCGGGCGGCGGAGCGGCGGGCGGCGGGACGAATCACGCTGGCGGCGGAGGAGAGCTGGGACGGAAACGTTTTCCGGATGGCGCAGGGGCCGCTGCGCAACGTGGAGTCGCGGGTGACGACCGGGACCGTGCGCTGGGAGGGAGCGATGCGGGGCGTGGCGCTGACGTATGGGCTGGAGGCGGTCGGTTATTCGGGGGTGGCGGCGACGGAGAACCACGTGCGGCAGACGTTTGGCGGGGCGGGCCACGGCGCGTGGTGGGCGGCGGACTGGGACTGGAACGCGCAGTGGCTGGTGGTGGACGGGGCGGATGTGTCGCCGCGGTTTGGGGGCGGGCGGAATTGTTTCGCGATCACGGCGCCGCGGGAGCGGCGGGATCAGACGCAGATTCGGACGGCGCTGGCGGGGACGTGGCGGTGGGGGCGGGAGTTTGTGCGCGTGGTGGGCGGGCTGACGGATTACGATCTGCGGACGGACCGGCAGGCGGGGCCCGGGGTGGACAATTATGTGGACCGTTCGGACCGGGTGGGCGGCGTGGATGGCGGATGGCGGTCGGGGCAGGGCAACGCGTTTTTCATCGGCTACCGGTGGGGTGGGCAGAGGCAGGATCGGGATGGCGGCAAGCTCTCGGACCGCACGAATCGCTACGAACGCGTGCTGGTGGGATGCGACGGCCGCGTCGTGGAGAAGCTGAGACTGACGGTGCAACTTGGGCCGGAGCGGCATCGTTATCGGGCGGACTCGGTGGGGCCGGGCGAGATCGAGCGGCTGTGGGTGGACGCGAGTGCGACGTGGCAGGTCGCGAAGGGAGCGACCCTGCAGGGTGGCACGAAGCGGCTGCAGGCGGTGGCAAGCACGGGCACCGTGAGCAGTCAGGACATCACCCATTTCGTGCAGGGGCGGATGCAGCTGGCGGCGCGGTGGAGTGCGACGCTGGGCGTCCGGCGCAGCACGGGAATTTACGACGGCGCGGTGCGCGACGATGAGCTCCTGTCGGGCACGTGTGCGGTGGCGTGGCGGCCGCGGACCGGCGGCGAGTTTACGCTCACGTATCTAAATGAAGCGGGCCGCGATCGGACGGGCGTGAAGGATGCGACGCGGGAGTTTCACCGGGCGGTCGTGGGGCTGGAGGCAGGCTGGGAGTTCTGAGGGCGGGTGGGACTGGATTGGAGGGCGAAAGCCGCCGCGGATGGATTTGGCGCTCCGGTGTCCGCCGGTTCGGGAATGCTGGTTTGCGGAGCGCGAAGGCGAAGCGGCGGGACCCGCGGGTGGGGCGGGCAAAGCCGCGCGAACCCGACAAAAAACGCGGAGCGGCGAGTGCGGGCTTGCGCTAGTCTGGTCGGGCAAAACACTCCGAATCCGCTCGGTCCGCGGCGCGTCGTGCTGCGGCGATCAACCCCGATTCACCTCATGTCACACGCTCATCTCTCCCGTCGCGACTTTCTCGCGTTTTCCGCTGCTGCGATTGCGGCGCTCAGCTTCCCCGGCTGTGCGACGCTCGCCCAGAATCCCCGCAAGCCGCGGCCGATCGCGCCGGGCGCCAAGATCCGGATCGCGCAGATCGGGTGCGGCGGCAAGGGCTTCTCGGACGTGATGCCGCACAAGGACACCGAGGAGATCGTGGCGTTGTGCGACATCGACTGGGATGGGCTGTCGCGGCCGTCGCAGGCGCAGAAGGACAGTGCGAACAAGGCGAAGAAGGCCGAGGCGCCCAAGAAGGCGGAGGCGCCGAAGCAGCCGGCCAACGAGCCGAATGTGAAGAAGCTGATGAAGGAATTCCCGAATGCGAAACGCTACACGGATTTCCGGAAGATGCTGCTCGAGATGGACGACCAGATCGACGCGGTGATCGTCAGCACGCCGGACCACATGCATTTCCTGCCGGCCTACATGGCGATCATGCTGGGCAAGCACGTCTACGTGCAGAAGCCCCTCACGCAGACCGTCGGCGAGGCCCGCGAGCTGCTGCGCATCGCGCGGCTCAACGGCGTGGTCACGCAGATGGGCAACCAGGGCCACGCGGGCGAGGGTATCCGGCTGGTGAAAGAGTGGATCGCGGCCGGCGTGCTCGGCGAGGTGCGCGAGGCGCACGTGTGGACGAACCGGCCGATCTGGCCGCAGGGTTTCCCGGAGTGGCCCGCCACGGACGAGAAGCCGGCGAACCTCGACTGGGAGTCGTTCATCGGCCGTGCGCAGATGAAGCCGTTCTCGCGCCGGATCCATCCGTTCAACTGGCGCGGGTTCATCGACTACGGCTGCGGCGCTCTGGGCGACATGGCGTGCCATCTGATGGATGCCGCCTACTGGGGTCTCGAGCTCGGTGCGCCCACGAGCGTGGAACTCAAGAAGATCGTCGATCCGAGCAAGGTCGCCTACCCGAAGCAGGCGATCGTCGAGTATCAGTTCCCCGCGCGCGGCAAGATGCCGGCGGTGAAGCTCACGTGGTATGAGGGCGGCCTGAAGCCCGAGACACCGAAGGCGATGGGCGAGCGCCAGCTGAACAATGGCGGCCAGCTGCTCATCGGCAGCAAGGCGAGTGTCTACGACGGCACGGACTACTGCATCAGCCCGCGCTTCATTCCCGAGTCCCTGCACCAGGAACTCGGCAGCGGCGGCAAGCTGCCGCCGAAGACGATCCCGCGCGTGCTGCCCGGCACGCCGCACGCCGGCAGCCCCTACAAGGAATGGTCGGCGGCGATCCGCGCCGGCGATCCCAAGGGCTGCGGCTCGAACTTCGAATACTCGGTGCCGTTCACCGAGGCCGTCGCGCTCGGCTCCGTCGCGATCCTCGTGGGCAAGAAGTTCACGTGGGATCCGGTGGCGATGAAGACCTCGCTGCCCGAGGCCGATGCGCTGCTCTACCCGACGTATCGTGCGGGCTGGGGCAAGGACGAGATCCTGCGCGGCGCGAAGCTCAGCGCCTGAGTGCCGCGGGCGCGCGTCGTGCGCCCGACGGATATTTCATCGAGGCTCGCCGCGAGGCGGGCCTCTTTTTTTGCGCGCGGGCGGCGGGGCGCGGAGAATTCCTTTGAGGCGATGCGGGCGATGCGCTGGACTGCGCCCGCCCTATGAATTCAGAAACCTCGCTTTCCCGTCGTTCCTTTCTCACCTCGGCTGCGGCGCTCGGTGCGCTCGCGGCGGCCCAGGCGCCGAAATCCGCCCTCGCCGCGGACAAGAAGGCCGCCGGCGGCAAGGAGAAGTTCAAGATCGGTCTGGCGCAGTGGTCGTTGAACAAGCGTTTCCTCAAGCGTCCGGGCGCCGAGCCGCTCGACAACCTCGAGTTCGCGAAGATCGCGCGTTCCGTCGGCATCGACGGCATCGAATACGTGAACCAGATGTTCAAGGACAAGGCCACCGACCAGGCCTACCTTGGCGAGATGAAGAAACGCGCCGCGGGCGAGGGCGTGAAGGGCCTCCTGATCATGGTCGACGGCGAAGGCTCGATCGGGGCGCCGCAGGAAGCCGCGCGGGTGAAGACGGTGGAGAATCACCTGAAGTGGCTCGATGCCGCGCAGGTTCTCGGCTGCCACTCGATCCGCGTGAACGCGGCGAGCGACGCGAAGCTGACGTTCGACGAGCAGGCGAAGCTCGCGGCCGACGGTCTGAACCGCTTGTGCGTCGAGGGTGACAAGCGCGGGCTGTGGGTCGTCGTGGAAAACCACGGCGGCCTCTCGTCCAACGGCAAGTGGCTCACGCAGGTGATGAAGCTCGCGAACCACAAGCGCGTCGGAGTCCTGCCCGACCTCGGCAACTTCTACATCAACCGCAACACCTCGGAAATGTATAACCCGTATCAGGGCGTGCGGGAGTTCATGCCCTGGGTGAAGGAGAGCGTGAGCGCCAAGACCTACGACTGGGACACGGGTGCGGGCAAATTCTACACCGAGGACCGGCGCGAGAAGGTCGAGATGACCCTCGATTACGAGCGCATGATGCGGATCGTCGTCGGCGCCGGCTACTCCGGCTACGTGAGCATCGAATACGAGGGCCACAAGCACTCCGAGATCGACGGCATCAAGCGGTCGAAGCAGGCGCTCGAGGAGATCCGCGCGCTGCTCTGAGCGGTGCCGGACGGAGCGGCGACCGGCCCGGGGCGGCGTGAAGGCCGCGCGGGCGTGGCGCCGTTGGGGACGGAAAACGGGAGCTGAACGCTCCCCCGGCAGGGGCGGGAGCCTCCGGCTCCCGCGGTTTGTGGGTGCGACAAAGCGGCGTGGCCGCTCGCGTTTTTCGTCCCGACGTATCGTGTTGGGGCCGAATTACCCTCCCCATGCACGTCTCCCGTCGTTCGTTTCTCCAGACTGCGGCCGTCGCTGCGGTGGCCGGTTCCTCCCGCCTTTCCGCCGCCAGCGCCAAACCGGCCGCGCCCGACGACGATGCGTTGCGGCGGATCATGGATGCCCCGGTGCTGCAGCTCGGCGCGGTGAAAGCGCCGGTCACGGTGGCGTCGATCGAGCTGCTGCGAAACGGGAAGAACTACCTCGTCCGCACCCGCTCGACCGACGGCCTCGAGGTGGTGACGGTGCCGAATCCGGCGATCATGGCCAAGGCGTCCCCGGTGTTTCTCGGTTTCGTGGCGCCGGTCTTCAAGGGCAAGGATGCGCGCGCGTTGGAGACGCTGCACTGGGACGTCTACCGGCATGCGAGCAACTACAAGATGCAGGGGCAGATCTTCTGGGTCTGCGTGATGGCGATGGAGCAGGCGCTGCTCGAACTCATGGGGCAGGCGGCGCAGCGTCCGGTGGCGGATTTCTTCGGCGGGGCGAAACGGCGGGACATCCCGGTTTATTACGCGAGCGGCAACCGCGGCAATACGCCGGAGGCGGAGCTGGAATTTCTGCAGAAGCTCGTGGCCGGCTCGGGCGTGCGGGCGCTGAAGTTCCGGCTCGGCGGCCGGATGAGCCGCGATGCCGATTCGCTGCCGGGCCGCACGGAGAAGCTGATCGCCCTGACGCGGAAAACCTTCGGCGACGGCATGACGCTCTACGGCGACGCGAACAGCTCCTACGGCGCGGCGGAAGCGATCCGGATCGGGCGCATCCTGGAGGAGCATCGCTTCGGGTTCTACGAGGAGCCGTGCGAGTTCGACGACCTGTGGGCGACGAAACAGGTCGCCGATGCGCTCACGATCCCGGTCGCGGGCGGCGAACAGGAGTTCAGCCTGCATCGCTTCCGCTGGATGATCGCGCAGCGGGGCGTGGACATCGTGCAGCCGGATCTGCACTACGGCGGCGGCTTCATCCGGGCGACGAAAGTGGCGCGGATGGCGGCGGCGGCCGGGTTAAACTTGGTGCCGCACATGTCGGGTGGCGGCCTCGGCTATCTCGACGTGGTGCAGTTCGCGGCGTTCACGCCGAACATCGGGCCGTTCCAGGAATTCAAGGGCGATGCCACGATCCCGGTCGCGTGCGCGACCTCCTCGCTGAAGTGCGAGAACGGCGCGGTGCGTTGCCCGACCGGCCCGGGCTTCGGCGTGACGATCGACCCGGAATTTGTGCGGAAGGCCCAGATCGTGACCGCCGCATGAACGCGAATCCGCACAACCTTTCCGCCCTCCCGTGCGTATAGGCTCTGTCGTCCGTCGTTGACGCCGGCACCGACCCGGCGACGTTCCTCCAACCCACCAATACCGAACCCTTGATGACTGCCACGTCCGCCTCCCGAAAACTCCCTTTCCTGCTTGGCGCCGCAGCGCTCGCGCTTTCCCCGGCGCACGGGGCCGCACCGGCCGCACCGGCCCAGCCGGTCGTGCTCAGCCCCTTCGAGGTCGTGAGCCCGCAGGATTACGGCTACCGCGTCGGTGCGGCCATCACCGGCACGGGCACCGCGGGCCTGATCAAGGACACGCCGCTGAACATCAGCATCGTGTCGCAGGAGCTGATCCAGGACCAGGCGGGCAACCAGCTGATCGACGTGCTGCGGAACGCCAGCTCCGTTGCGGTGCAGGTGAAGGACGAATGGATGATCCTGGTGCGCGGCTACACCGGCCCGCAATTCGTCAACGGTTTGCCGGCGGGTGCGGGTCTCTCGCTCTACGACGTGGACCGGATCGAAGTGGTGAAGGGTCCCAACGCGGTCTTCGCCGGCATCTCCAATCCCGGCGGCACCGTGAACCTGATCAAGGTGAAGCCGAGCTTCGTGCCGCAGCACTCCCTGGACGCCAGCTACGGCTCCTTCGATCACCGCCGCGTCGTTTTCCGCACCTCGGCGCCGATCATCAAGGACAAGCTGGCCTACAGTTTCATCTACGGCCGCACGGATGAGGAGAGTGAGATCGACTACGTTTTCACCAAGGAGAACTTCTATCACGGCGGCCTCACGTGGCGGCCGCTGCGCAACCTCTCGTTCACCGCGCGCTACAGCAATCTCGACCGCGAGGCCGGCCGCCGGCCGCACACGGTGATCAGCCACCCGCTCTTTCAGGAGCGCGACCAGGAGGCGATCCGGCTCTTCGATCGCAACGGACTGCCGCGGCCCGCGCAGTATCCGCAGCTCGAGAACGGCGCCGTGCGCAACGCCGCCGGCCAGCCCATCGCCACGGGCCGCGTCGCGCCCGAGACCGTCGACTCCTTCATCTCGCGCACGCTCGGCGCCAACACCGTGCCGTATCCGGCGGTCTACACCTTCGATTACTTTCCCACCCGCTCCTACAACAACAACGGTCCGGACGGCCGCGACAGCTACGAGAACAAGACCTCGTCGATCGAGGGCGAGTGGATCGCCTCGCGCGATCTGGCGTTCCGCGCGATCTACCAGCAGGTGGACAGCCATCGGCTGCGGCGCGAGTTCAACGGTCTCCGCCCGGTCGCCGGCCAGCGGCTGCGCAGCGCGGTGTCGGACTTCAAGCCGGGTGGCGTCACGTTTGCCGCCAAGTTCGAAGGCGTCTACAAGACCGATCTCAAACAGGCGGGAAAACACGATCTGCTGCTCGGTTTCCAGCATGACGGCGGCAAGGACATGATCAGCCCGCAGACGATCCAGACCTCCCAGATCCTGACACAGGATCCGAAGACCAGCCCGGTGCCGCGACTGCTCGATCTGCTCCGCGCGCAATACGGTGCCGGCTACACCGAGCCCGGCGTGGTGCGGAAAGGCGGCGCGCAGTCGAACTCCTACTACGGCGTGCTGCAGTCCTCGTTCTTCGCCGACCGCGTGCGCACGCTCGTGGGCGGCCGACACATCACGAACGAGCGCCCGACCGACGACAACCGCGACGGCCGGGACGAGAGCTTCGTGACCCGCAAGCTGCTGCCGCATTACAGTGCGCTCTTCCGGGTGACGCCGACCGTGAGCATCTACGGCAGCTACAGCCGCACCTTTGTGCCGCAGCGCCAGCAGACCGCGGACCTCGATGCGATCCGTGCGACGCAGGGCGACCCGAACTCCCCGACCTACCGGCCGCCGGCGGCGATCCCCTTCCGTTTCCTTGCCGCCAATCTCTCCGGCCGCGGGTGGGAGGCGGGCACGAAGTTCGACCTGCTGAAGAGCAATCTTCTCGGCACGATCTCGTATTTCCAGAACCAGGAATCGGGCCGCCTCGATGTCGATACGCGCAACCAGGTCCTCTACCAGCTGCCCGGCGCGACCGTGCGCGTGGCCGCCGGCGAGACGCGCACCGAGGGCATCGAGACCGAGTGGATGTGGACGCCGGTGCGCAACTACCAGGCGATCTTCAGCGGCAGCTATTTCTTCGACTACAACGAGCGCTCCAATCCCTCGGAGCCGCGCGAGATCGGCAGCCGCATCGAGTCGGTGCCGGACTATACGGTCAACGTGTGGAACAAATACACGTTCACGACCGGCGCGCTGAAGGGCTACTACGTCGCCGGCGGCGCCAACGCGCTCGGCAAGGTCGGCCTGCACCCGAGCTGGACGGTCCCGATCGAGAGCGATCCGGTGGTGTTGTTCGACGCGGTGGTCGGCTACCGGACGCGCGTGCGGGACATCGATCTGGACGTGCGCGTGCACGTGCGGAACATCACCGACCGCGAATACCTGAACGGCACGTTCCAATACGGCGAGCCGCGGAACTTCCGTCTCGCGGTCGGGCTGCGCTTCTGAGCGGGACCGCACGGGGAAGGGGCGTTGGGGGGAGGTGGCCGTGGTGCGGCCACCTTCGCATTGCGCGCGGCAGCGTGCTGGTGCACGGTGCGCGCGGTTTGAAAACCCGTCCCGCGTCCCTTCGGTGGTTGGTGCTCGCGGTGGCCTGCCTGGCCACGCCGGCGCGCGTGTTGGCTGACTCCGACGGGCTGTCGCTGCAGACCCTGCCGATCGGCACGATGACGGTGCTGACCGTGCTGTTGTGCGTGTGGCTCGCGGTGGTGTGGCGCGTCCGCGTGATGGTGCTCGACCGGGTGAAGAATCTGGCGATCGAGAAAAGCCGCGGGCTGGCGTCGCCGCGGCTCCGGCGGATCGGCGTGCAGAAGGTGGTGCGGATCGTGCGGAGCGCGATGCGGCTCGCCAGTAGCGCGCTGGTGCTCGGCGGACTGTTCCTCTGGGCCACGCTCATGCTCGACGCGATTCCGCAGACGCGGCCGTTTGCGGAGGAGGTCGAAGGCGAGCTGCTCGCCAAGCTGCGGCAGCTGGGCCTGGCCGCGGTGTCGGTGCTGCCGAATCTCGCCGTGATCGGGCTGATCTTTTTCCTCACACGTGTGGCCCACGAGCTGTTGAACCACTACTTCCGCTCGATCGCGGACGGCGACGTGGAGAGCACGGTCTTCGATCCGGTGACGGCGGAGACGACGCGGAAGCTGGTCGATCTCGGCATCTGGATTGCGGCGGTGGTGATCGCGTTTCCCTACCTGCCGGGCAGCGATTCGGCGGCGTTCCGCGGGGTGTCGGTGCTCGCCGGTCTGATGCTCTCGCTCGGCTCGGCCAACCTCGTCTCGCAGTTCACGAGCGGGCTGTCGTTGATCTACAGCCGTGCGATCCGGCCGGACGATTACGTGGAAGTCGGGCAGATCGAGGGCACCGTGGAGCGCGTGGGCCTGTTTGCCTGCATGGTGCGGACGCCCCGCGACGAAGTGGCGACACTGCCGCATACGGTGGTCGCGGCGGCGTTGAAGAATTTTTCGCGCGGCGAGGGCGGGGTGCGTTTCGCGGCCACGGTGACGATCGGCTACGACAGTCCGGCGCAGACCGTGCGCGAGCTGCTGCTGGCGGCGGCGGAGGCGACGGCGGGGGTGCGGGCGGTGCCGGCGCCGGCGGTGCGGCAGGCGGCGCTCGAGGATTTCTACGTGCGCTACGAACTGCTGTTCACGCCGGACGATCCGAAGCAGCGGGTGGAGTTGCTCGGGCGTCTGCACGAGCGGATCACCGAGAAATTCCACGCGGCGGGGGTGCAGATCATGTCGCCGCACTATCACGGCGATCCGGCGGCGCCCAAGGTGCCGCCGGTGGCCAAGGCCTGAGTCGGGAGGGGCGGCGCCGGTTGGCCGGAAACGAAGCGGCCGCCGGAGTTGCCGGCGGCCGCGGGAAGCGAATCAGAGTTTCGCCAGCGCCTGTTCGAGATCCTCGCGCAGGTCGTCGAAGTCCTCGATGCCGATCGAGAGCCGCACGTAGTCGGGCGCGACGCCGGTGGACTTCTGCTCCTCGGCGGTGAGCTGGCTGTGCGTGGTGCTCGCCGGGTGGATGGCGAGGGACTTGGCGTCGCCGATGTTGGCGAGGTGGGAGAAGAGTTTCAGGCCCTCGATGAGTTTGCGGCCGGCTTCGTAGCCGCCCTTCACGCCGAAACCGAGGAGGCCGCCGAAACCGCCGGAGAGATACTTCTTCGCCGCGGCGTGGTGGGGGCTGTTCTTGAGGCCAGGGTAGTTGACCCAGGCGACCTTCGAGTGGCTGGAGAGATACTCGGCGACCTTGAGCGCGTTGCTGCACGTGCGCTCCATGCGGAGGTGCAGGGTCTCGAGACCCTGGAGGCCGGTCCAGGCGTTGAACGGCGAGATGCACGCGCCGATGTCGCGCAGGAGCTGCAGGCGCATCTTGAGGATGTAGGCGACGTTGGCGCCGCCGGCGGGCGGGAAGCTCTTGAAGGCATCCCAGTGCACGAGGCCGTGGTAGCTGGCGTCGGGCTGGGTGAAGCCGGGGAACTTGCCGTTGCCCCAGTCGAAGTTGCCGCCGTCGACGACGATGCCGCCGATCGAGGTGCCGTGGCCGCCGATGTATTTCGTCGTGGAGTGGACGACGATGTTGGCGCCCCACTCGAAGGGCCGGTTGAGGTAGGGCGAGAGGCAGGTGTTGTCGATGATCAGGGGCACGCCGGCTTCGCGGGCGATCTTGGCGACCTCCTCGAAGGGGAAGATGTTGAGCGCGGGATTGCCGAGGCCTTCGCCGTAGAAGGCCTTGGTGTTGGGCCGCAGGGCGCGGCGGAAGCTGTCGGGATCGCCGGCGTCGACGAAGGACACCTCGATGCCGAGTTTGGGCAGGGTGTGGTGGAAGAGATTGTAGGTGCCGCCGTAGAGCTGGGAGACCGAGATGAAGTGGTCGCCCGCGCCCATGATGTTGAGGATCGCGTCGGTGATTGCGGCCTGGCCGGACGAGTGGGCGAGCGCGGCGACGCCGCCTTCGAGCGCGGCGATGCGCTGCTCGAACACATCCGTCGTCGGATTCATGATCCGCGTGTAGATGTTCCCGAGTTCCTTCAGCGCGAAGAGATTCGCGGCGTGCTCCGTGTCGCGGAAGACGTAGCTCGTGGTCTGGTAGATCGGGACCGCGCGCGAGCCGGTCGTGGGATCGGGCGTCTGCCCGGCGTGGAGTGCCTTGGTGCCGAAACGATGTTTGCTCATGAGGGGTTGGTGACGATGGACGAAGGCCCCGACGCAAGTCAGAGCCTTGGGGGCGTCAACGCCCAATCCCGCCGCCGGTGCCCGCGAGGGCGTCAGGTCATGAGCATTTTGGCGAACGCGTGGTAGAGCGGGATGCCGAGGGTGACGTTGAAGGGAAAGGTCACCGCGAGCGCCGGCGTGAGGTAGAGGGCGGGATTGGCCTCCGGCAGCGAGAGCCGCATCGCGGCGGGCGCGGCGATATACGACGCGCTGGCCGCCAGGACGCCGAGCAGGGTGGCGCCGCCGACGCCGAGGCCGATCAGGTCGCCGAGCACGACGCCGAGGGCGCCGTTGGCCAGCGGAACCAGCACGCCGAAGCCGACGAGGAACAGCCCGACCTTTTTCAGTTCCGAGAGCCGGACGCCGGCGACCAGGCCCATCTCGAGGAGAAAGAGCGCGAGCACGCCCTGAAACGGGACCACGAAGAACGGCTCGACCTTCTGCATGCCGGCGCGGCCGCAGAGCGCGCCGACGACGAGCGCACCGACGAGCAGGAAGATACTGCGGCCGAGCAGCGCCTCGTGCAGGGCGCGGGAAATCGCGGTGCGGTCGAAGCCCTGGGCGTTGGCACCGACCTTGCCGAGCAGGATGCCGACGATGATCGCCGGCGATTCCATCACGGCGAGAAACGCGGTCGCGTAGCGCTCGTAGTCCTGGCCGATGGTGGTGAGGTAGTTGGTCGCCGCGATGTAGGTGACGGCGCTGACGGAGCCGTAGTGCGCGGCGATGGCGGCCGAGTCGACGGGGCGCAGTTTTCCGCCGAAACGGAGCACGGGATAGACCCAGAACGGAATCACGGTGCCCAGCGCCATCGCCGCGAGCAGCGGCACGATGACGGTGCGCAGGCCGGCTTCATGGATCGCGACGCCGCCTTTGAAGCCGATCGCGATCAGCAGGTAGATCGTGAGCGTGACGTAGAGCGGCTCGGGAAACTTCAGGTCGCTGCGGACGAGGGCCGCGACGAGACCGAGGACAAAGAAAAGAACTGCGGGGGTGAGCAGGTTGGCGGTGACGGCGGAGGCCAGGTCGGGGAACATCGGTCACTCCCGGCCAAGGTTCGAGGGCGTCGCGGCGGGAGCGGCGGCGCAGAGGACGGTGAGAACCAACCGGTGGAGGAATGCGGGCATGGCTCCGCGATCATAGCGGGTCAGCGTGTTTCGCTAAAACAGATTGTTCCGACGAAGAGCTTCGGTATTTCCGAAACGTGCCCGAAAACCAAGAGACGCCCGAGTGGCTGAATTACCATCACCTGCGCCAGTTCTGGATGGTGGCGCGGCAGCGCAGTGTGACGCGCGCGGCCGAGGTGCTGAATGTGTCGATCTCGACGGTGAGCGAGCAGCTGCGCGAACTGGAGGATGCGCTGGGGCGGCCGCTGTTCGACCGGCGGGGGCGGCAGCTCGAGCTGACGGAGGCGGGCCGGCTCGCGCTGGAGCACGCGGAGACGATCTTCTCGACGGGCCGCGAGCTGCTGACGCGGCTGCGGCAGCAGGGCAGCGCGCGGACGGAGCGGGTGCTGCGGATCGGGGCGGTGGGGCCGCTCTCGAAGAACGTGCAGTTCGACTTCATCCAGCCGATCGTGGCCGGGGCGGATACACGTGTCGTGGTGGTCGCGGGGCCGCTGAACGAACTCGTGCGGCAGCTGCAGGAGCATGCGCTGGACCTCGTGCTGTCGAACCTGCCGGTGCGCACGGACCAGGAGCGCAACGTTTTCAACCACCTGCTGGGCGAAGTGCCGGTGTGTCTCGTGGGCGGCCGGCGGCTGCGGCTGAAGGCGCAGACCTTTCCGGAGTGTGTGCGCGGGGTGCCGTTGTTCCTGCCGAGTCACCAGAGCAGCGTGCGCGCGGATTTCGATCTCCTCCTGGAAAACGCCGGTGTGCAGCCGGAGGTGCGGGCGGAGGTCGACGACATGGCGCTGCTCCGCCTGCTGGCGCTGTCCGGCCACGGGCTGGCGCTCGTCTCGAAGATCGTCATCGAACGCGAGCTGCAGTCGCGGCAGATCGGCTGCATGCAGCCGGTGCCGGGGCTGGTGGAGAAATACTATGCGCTCGCGGCGCGGCGCCGCTTCGAGAACGAGTGGGTGGGGCAGATCGTCGCGGCGTTCCGCGCGCGCCTCGCCGAGCTGGCGGATGTGCCGACCCGGCGGCGCGAGCCGCGGCAGCGCTGAGCGCCGCCGCGAGACTCAGAGGCCGAGCGCGGTGCGGAGCACCGGCTCGAAGATGTCGGCCTGCCGGACGAAACCGAGGTCGTTGGGGTGCGAGCCGTCGGTGGCGCCCTCGGCGTCGTGGCCGAGGAGGTCGTCGCCGCGCACGTAGTAGAGCCGGTTGACGTTTTCCTGCTGCAGCTGCTCGAAACACTCGCGGAGGGCGGCGTGGTTGTCGGTGTGGTGCTTGTTCCGCGCGGGCAGGATCCAGGAGTTGGTGTTGCGGCGATCCTCGACGAGGACGATGGGCGTCGCCGGATGCGCGGCGCGGAGCTGCTTCACGAGTGGAATGCATTTCTTCCGCACGTCTTCGGCGCCCATGTTGGGCAGGCAATCGATGACGAAGACGGCCGCGTCGATCCGGACGAGGAACTCGCCGACGGCGGCGTCCATGCGGCCGTTGCCGGAGAAGCCGAGGTTGATGACGGGTCGGTCGAAGCGGCGGCCGAGGATGGCGGTGTGGACCATGCCGGGGCGCGAGGCGCTGGCACCGTGGGTGATCGAGGTGCCGTAGAAGACGATCGGTTTCGCGGTGCGCGGGGCCAGCGGCTCGAACTTCGCGCCGGGCGGGACACCGAGGGAGAGTTTTTCGACGCCGTTGTAGAGCGGGAGATAGACGGCGTATTCGCGGAAGCCCGGCGCGAGGCCGGCGATGATTTCCTGGCGGACCATTTTCTTGTCGGGGCGCGTGACGCCGACCCAGCGCCACTTGCCGGCGTCGTCGCGCGCGTAGAGGTCGAGGCCGCTGGCGCCGATGGCGGTCATGTTGGGGCCGGCGAGGCGGTCCTTGAAAAGCGTGTAGTCGGCCCAGAGGACGGTGGCGTCGGTCTTGAAGCGCACGAGCATGCCGGCGCTGTCGCGGCTGAGGTTCCAGACGGCATCGGTGACCTTGCCTTGGGCGGAGGCGGGGAAGCGGTCGAACCAGCGCAGGCGCGGCATATCGCCGAAGGCGCGGCCTTCGACGCCCCACGTCGTGACATCATGCCACGTGAGCGCGGGCTCCGGCGGGGCGGCTTTCTTCGGCGCGGGCGTGGCGGCGAAAAGGCTCGCGGCGGCGAGCAGGGAAACGAGGAAGGCGAACGGGGTTAATCGCAGGGTAAGGGCGAGGCGCATAAAGTTGGCAGGGGGAATGGGGTTGGAGAATGCGGGGTGAGGGCACCCCGCCCACAGGAGGGTAGGTCAGGACTTGCGGTGGATCACCTGCGGGGCGGCGGACATCTGGCCGCGGGTGACGCCGAGCTGGTTGA
>JACCED010169584.1_pt1 | contig 32004 bp, 23 predicted proteins | sample 7455021 | NCBI WGS metagenome assembly JACCED01 (sample SAMN15323456, study PRJNA562643) | freshwater metagenome | isolation source: river surface water | place: USA:Blue River Watershed | collected 2017-08-19 | reverse complement strand
GGTGTTATCGTAAACCAAGCCTTGAATAACACCACCGTGCAAATCAACCTGCTAGACAATCAATTATCACCGCGCGAAACGGATGTTCCTTTAACCATTTTGGATGCGGATAACGGTGCGGTAGTTGAAAACGTAATCCATACCTTTAACGGCAAAGGACTGCCCGATACCCTGTACTTGGATCCTATCCGTCGTTACCGTGTTGTAGCTCATACCCTTCCGCCCGTGACTTCCGAGATCACCGAAGTGGTGGCGGGCCGACACAACGTGATACCCATCAATACCCCGCAAGGAAGCTTATTCTTGAAAATGGGAGGCATTACACGTTACCCACGCTTGCAGGCCATCGTTAGACAAGGGAATACCTTGCAAACCGTGAATGCTCAAGAATTTAATACCGTAGATAAATACATTACCGGAAACTACGATTTGGAGATTTTAACCATCCCTCGTTTGTACTTTAAAAATATCGGCATCAAACAAAACCAAACCACCACCGTGGAAATCCCCAATCCGGGATTGGTGCAATTGGGTTTGAGCAAAGACATCGTGGGCAGTATTTTTCAAAAAACAGACGGTAAATTGGAATGGGTGATGGATATCATCGGCAACAACCCCAAGCAGTTATTCAATATGCAACCCGGGGAATACCACGTTGTATATCGAATCGCTGGCGAAACCCGCACACTGTACAGCAAAACCAAAACCTTTAAAGTAACCTCAGGAACAACCACGCAAGTAGTATTATAAATCGATGAAATCATACGAAATTTTAGGTCAAAAAGACACCCGAAGCGGCTTTGGTGCCGGTTTGTTGGAAGCAGGTAAACAGAACAACAACGTAGTTGCCCTGTGCGCCGATTTAACCGGGTCCCTCATGATGGATGCATTCAAAGACGCATTTCCAGAGCGGTTCTTCCAAGCCGGTATCGCCGAAGCGAATATGATGGGAGTGGCCGCAGGATTGGCCATCGGCGGAAAAATTCCCTTCACCGGTACTTTCGCCAATTTCTCTACCGGAAGGGTGTACGATCAAATTCGTCAGTCCATCGCTTACAGCCATAAAAATGTGAAAATATGTGCCTCCCACGCCGGATTAACCCTGGGTGAGGATGGCGCTACCCACCAAATATTGGAAGATTTGGGATTGATGAAGATGTTGCCCGGCATGACCGTGATAAATCCCTGCGATTATAACCAAACCAAAGCCGCCACCATCGCGATCGCCCAACACGAAGGCCCCGTGTATTTGCGCTTTGGCCGACCCAAATGGCCCGTATTCATCTCCGAAGACACCCCGTTCATTATCGGCAAAGCTTTACTGTTAAACGAAGGTACGGACGTGAGTATTTTCGCTACCGGTCACATGGTATGGAAAGCCATCGAAGCCGGTCATATTTTGGCCGAGAAAGGAATCAATGCCGAAATAATAAATATCCACACGATTAAACCTTTGGATGATGCCGCTATTTTGGCGTCGGTGAAGAAAACCGGTTGTGCGGTTTCGGCCGAAGAACACCAATACAACGGAGGCTTAGGGGATAGCGTAGCCCAGCTATTGGCTCGCAATTTTCCAGCTCCAATGGAGTTTGTAGGGGTGAACGATTCTTTTGGTGAGTCAGGAACTCCCGATCAGTTGATGGAAAAATACGGATTAACATCCCAAGCCATCGCCGATGCCGCGATAAAATCCATCGCAAGAAAAGGCTAGTCTTTTTCTAGTAAAGAATTCAACAACAAAGGGGTTTCTTCGTAGAGAGGAAGCCCCTTTTCCGTTATTTTTGCAGCCCTAATGAATACCCGGGAAATTCTTCAGCGCTTTGTAGCAACCCATCCCATTCAAGAATTGCTGTCGGCCGTTGGCGAAATTTCTGGTTCTAGTTCCACGGACATTACAGCTCCTTCCCCCATTCATTTGCAAGGGTATGCCGGTTCGGGTGCCGCCTTGGCTATCGCAGGTGTGTATTTTGCTACCAGTCGACCCATTTTAGCGGTCTTGCCAGACAAGGAATCGGCCCAATATTTTAAATCAGATCTGGAGAATTTATTGGTGGGTGAACCCGTGTATTTCTTGCCGGATTCCTTTTTGAAACCCTTTCAAAGCAACCGCGAAAATGCCATGCAAGTGCAGGAGCGGATCGAGGCATTGAATGCCATACGGAAAAATAACAAACGAATTTTAGTGACCTATGGCGCCGCCCTAGCCGAAGCCGTAGTAAACAAAGAAGTACTGGAGAAATCTTCCGTGGAAATTGCCAAAGGCCAGCAGTTGTCGGTAGATTTTCTGTTGGAGTTTTTGGAAGAAAACGGATTTCAACGGGCCGATTTTGTCTTTGAACCCGGCGAATTTAGCTGGCGCGGAGGAATTATCGACCTGTTCTCGTTCGCCCACGAATATCCCTTTCGGATTGAAATGGACGGCGATATTATTGAATCGATTAGAACGTTCGACGTAAACAATCAGTTGTCCATCAAAGAGATAGCTCATTTTTCGCTGCTGCCCAACGTGAAGGAGCAACCCAGTATAGCTACCTTGATTCCCATCACCGAATATTTGTCGGCCGATACGTTGTTGTTTACCAAAGAGTTGGGATTGCAGGTAGAGGAATTGGCCAAGGGATGGGAAAAAGCCTTGCAGCAGTACCAGGATGCCATTGATATGAGTAAAGACAGCGTTCCCAAGCATCCCAAGGAAGTTTGGCTCACGCCGAAAACGCTGGAAAACGCCTTGCAAGGGTTTGTGCATATCGCTGCTGATGCCATCAGACCAAGGGACAAGGAAGCCACCATCATCGAATTTTTTCAGCAGCCGCAGCCCCTGTTTCAACGGAATTTTCAATTGCTGTTGGAATGGATGTCGGACAATAAAACCAAAGGAATTACTACCTTGGTGTTTTCGGAAAACAGTAGACAAATTGAGCGATTGCTGGCTATTATCCAAGACATTGGGACCCAAGCCGAATTTGAGCCGGTATACCAAGGATTGAGCGAAGGATTTGTGGATGGAGATGCCAAAATGGCCTTTACTACAGAGCATCAGCTGTTCGATAAATACTATAAACCCAAGGGACGGCAGCGGTATTCGTCGCAGACCTCCCTCACCTTGCGTGAATTAAAAAACCTGCAGCCCGGAGATTACGTAACCCACATCAATTACGGTATTGGACGATTTGGGGGGTTGGAAAAAATGGACGTAAATGGGGTGAAGCAGGAAGTGGTGAGGATTGTGTACCGCGATAACGATTTGCTGTATGTTTCGGTGAACAGTTTGCATAAAATCAGCAAGTACACCGGAAAAGATGGCACCGCGCCTGTATTGCACAAATTGGGTTCCGGGGCTTGGGAAAAGCAAAAGCTGTCTACCAAGAAAAAAGTAAAAGACATTGCCCGAGAACTCATAGAGTTATACGCCAAGCGGAAAGCCCAGAAGGGGTTCGCCTTTTCGCCGGACCATTATTTGCAAATGGAGTTAGAAGCGTCGTTTTTCTACGAAGACACCCCGGATCAAGCCAAGGCCACCGAGGATATCAAGCGGGACATGGAACAGATTCAACCCATGGATCGATTGGTGTGCGGCGATGTAGGATTTGGAAAGACCGAAGTGGCGATGCGTGCAGCATTCAAAGCGGCGGTAGATGGAAAACAGGTAGCCGTCCTGGTGCCTACCACCATTTTGGCTCAGCAACATTACCGTACTTTTAGCAAGCGATTTGCCGGATTTCCGGTAACGGTGGACTATATCAATCGATTTAAATCGGCCAAGGAACAAAAAGCCACCTTGGATAAATTGAAAGAAGGAAAAGTGGATATCATCATCGGAACCCATCGAATTTTGGCCAAGGATATGAAATTCAAAGATTTGGGTTTGATGATTATCGACGAAGAGCAGAAGTTTGGGGTGAGTGCGAAGGAGAAACTCAAAGAATTTAAGGTGAACGTGGATTCCTTAACCCTCACGGCGACGCCCATACCAAGGACCTTGCATTTTAGTTTGATGGGGGCTCGGGATTTGAGCATTATCAATACTCCGCCGCCTAACCGACAGCCAGTGCACACGGAATTGCATACCTTTAATAAGGAATTGATTGCCGAGGCCATTAACTACGAAGTTGGTAGAGGCGGGCAGGTTTTTTTCATTCATTCGCGGGTAAAGGATATTTACGAGGTTGCTGGAATGTTGGAAGATGCAGCCCCGGGGGTGAAAGTTTGTGTGGCCCACGGTCAATTGGAAGGGCACGAACTGGAAGATGTGATGGTGCAATTTATTGAGGGAGAATACGATGTATTGGTAGCTACTACCATCATCGAAAGCGGATTGGACATTCCCAATGCCAACACCATCATCATCAACAATGCCCACATGTTTGGGTTGAGCGACCTGCATCAAATGCGGGGTAGGGTAGGTAGAAGCAATACCAAAGCCTTTTGTTATTTGCTGTCGCCTCCGTTGTCAGTTCTAAACGAAGACTCTCGGAAACGATTGCGTACTTTGGAGGAATACAGCGAATTGGGCAGTGGTTTTCAGGTGGCGATGCGCGATTTGGATATTCGGGGCGCGGGAAATTTGTTGGGTGCAGAGCAAAGTGGATTCATTTCCGAGATGGGATTTGACATGTACCACAAGATTTTGGACGAAGCGGTGCGGGAGTTGAAGAACGATGAATTTCATGACCTATTCCCGGAGGAGGAGAACATCGCTTCGCGGGAATGTCAGATCGATACCCAGTACGAAATGATTATTCCATCGGATTACGTGCCGCAAACGGCGGAGCGCTTGGCGTTGTACAGCGAATTAAGCAGTGTGGAAACGGAGATGGGATTAAAAGAATTTGCCGATAATTTGAAGGACCGATTTGGGAAACTGCCGGATTCGGTGATTTCGTTGTTGGATACGGTTCGATTGAAATGGGCTGGAAAGCGTTTGGGAATGGAGAAGATTACGTTGGCTAACGGAGGGATGCGCTGTTATTTCCCCGGGGATCCCAACGCGGCGGTGTACCAGAGCGAGGCATTCGTGAATATCATGGGATTTGTGGCCAATACGCCGGATCGATTTTCGGTAAAGCAAACCGATAAAGCCCTCATCGTTTCCGTAACCCGCGTAGACAACGTCTTCGAAGCCCTCCACGTGTTAGACCTCTGGAGCCAAGTACTTCAAGTTAATTCCTGAAACTAATGCGCGCTGTCCGCTAGGACTGATGGTACAACACCACGGCCTGCCTGTGTTACCGGCCGCTGTGGCTAAACTGAAAATTGGATAACTTGTCATTAAACGGATTTTATTGACTATATTTGTACTTTATAATACAAGTTATATGAAATCGGCACCTGCGATATTACCTAAGAATTTGAAGATTTTAAAAGATCTAGGCGAACATTTACAATTGGCTCGCTTGCGCCGAAAACTGAGTGCAGAGCAAATTGCCGAGCGCACAGGACTGGGTAGGAAAACCATTTACAACATCGAACAAGGCAGTCCTACTGTGGCCATTGGAAGCTATTTGCAAGTTCTTTTTGTTTTGGGGTTGGAAAAAGATTTAACCCTAGTTGCTGCGGCAGATCCATTAGGAAGAAAATTACAAGATGCTGGAATTCTAACTCATAAACGGGCACCCAAGCAAATGAAACAGTCGTGAAGTACAGCGAAGTGCAAATATGGGTATATGCCGATTGGGAGTTCCTCGAAAAAACTCAATTAATGGGCTGTTTAACTTCGCAGCGGGTGCGGGGTAAAGAAGTATTTTCATTTGAATACGCTGAAACTTGGATAAACAATCAAAATCCAATTTTAGCTTTGGATCCACATCTGGGATTTTACAAAGGGAAACAATATTTGCCAGACGAGAAAAACAATTTTGGAATATTCCTTGATTCATCCCCTGATCGATGGGGTAGGCTATTGATGCGAAGAAGAGAAGCATGGCAAGCAAAGGAAGAAGGTAGGTTAGAAAGAAATCTTTTTGAAAGTGATTTTTTATTGGGTGTGTTCGATGGACATCGTTTGGGCGGGGTTCGATTTAAATTGAATGAAGAGGGGTCATTTTTGAATGACCAGAAGAAAATGGCAGCACCTCCATGGGCATCACTGCGTGAATTGGAGCATGCAAGTTTGCAATTGGAACGTGAGGATGCCATCAATGACCCAGAATATACTCACTGGTTGAATGTATTGATTGATCCAGGGTCCTCCTTGGGCGGTGCAAGACCCAAAGCCAGTGTGGTAGATGATCATGGTCATTTATGGATTGCCAAATTTCCGAGTTCAAGAGACGAAAAGAATACAGGTGCTTGGGAAATGGTGTTGCACGAATTAGCCAATGCTTGTGGAATAAAAGTTTCAGAAGCACGATTGCAAAAATTTTCAGGCAAGCATCATACATTTTTATCCAAACGATTTGATAGAACAAAGGATCAGCGACGGATTCATTTTGCTTCTGCAATGACCTTATTGGGACTGGAAGATGGAGCCGATCATATGGAAGGGATAGGATACCTTGATTTGGTTGGTTTTATCATGCAAAATAGTCCGGAAGTGAAAGAAGATTTAGAACAATTATGGCGAAGAATGGCATTTAATATTTTGGTGTCGAATACCGACGATCATTTACGAAACCACGGTTTTTTACTCACTCCACAAGGATGGCGTTTATCGCCCGCGTACGATATGAACCCTAATGAATTTGGGGCAGGATTAACCTTGAATATCTCTGACAATAGCAATGAATTAGATATTGAGCTAGCTTTGCAAACCGCTCATCTGTATCAATTGAAAAGAGACAGTGCTGTGAAGATTTTAAAGCAGTTGAGCCTTGAAATTTCAAACTGGCGTAGTATTGCCAAGAAATTTGGAATTGGCAATAGCGAGATTGAGCTAACCAAGCGGGCATTTAGAATGCTGGAGAACTTGTAGCAGCTGTCTTTTCTGTCTTTCACGCCGTCGTTATCTCGATCCTTGCACCATCCAATGTTTAGGTTAAAGTCTAATCGCACCGAAACATATCTCACATCGCCAGGAGAGGCGATAATGCCCGACGTGTTGACGTTGAACCAAGGTTGAAATGGTCCCATGTTCAAACTCGCCCCAACCGTTAGGGTATGGGTTGGGTTTTGGAAATCGAAACGGGTAAGACCCACGCTCAAATCAACCAATTCCCACAACTCTTGGTGTGCGTTTACCGTTAAGAACGATTTATCGCCATTTAATCCAAATCCAGTTCCGCCCACAACTTGAAAATATGTTCGAGGCGTTACGAAATACTCAAAACCCAATACATACCGAGGTTTAAACTGTTGTACATAACTACCTCCAGAAATAGTGCTGTAGACGAATGTGTTTATTAATGTATCCATCAAAATAGTTCCAAATTGGATAAACTGTCTTGCATGGATGTGTCTATTCCTGAGAAAGCGCAAAGGACTAGGCATTTTATGGCCAAAGGTTGACCACCATAGGTTTCAATGCTGACCTGGTTAACGTATTAGTGTAATGACCACGGAAATGGGTTTAGGAAATGACCTGTTCTGTGGGTTAGGGGAATTAATGGGTTGGATGGCAGTGCTGAAATGGGTGTAAAATTGTCCAAAATAGGTGCCTTCTGGGCATTCAATTTGTCCATTATTTACATTCCCATTCCAATAGTTCGATATATCTCTAATGGAAGAATTTTCAGTAGCATACATTAATTCTCCCCAGCGATTATAAATATAGAAACTGTAAACAAAATCGGTCCCCGTGGATTCAAAAAATAATACATCATTCAGGCCATCGCCATTTGGGGTTAAAATATTGAAGAATCTTACGGTGTTTATTGGGCTGAAGAAAATATACTCCATGGAATCGCGGCAACCCCAAGTATCGGAATCTACCAATTTCATTGAATGGGTTTTATTATCGGGTTTCCAATTAAAATGTACAGTATCGGAATTTGAGGTTCGTACCCGATCATCACCGTACCATGTCCAGGTGCCTTGAGATTGATTGAACGAAGTAAACCTTTTCAATTGAATCCGTGGCTTTTGCGTAGAATCTATTTGGAAATTGGATGAAAAGTTAGACTGCGAAATATGAATAGTAATTATCGAATCGCAGCCTTTTATTGTTTTGTAGTTATAGGTGAATTGGCCAGAATCCAAATAGGTGTTTCCGTTCCAAACAAAGGAATCTCTTGGACATAAATGTCGATTAATTACAGTTTTCGATGGTTTATTAACCTCAATTTTCCAAGCCACAACGGAATCGCAACCAGTTGTTCTTAAAAAATATTCGGTGCCAATTCCAGAAGTTTTTCTCCATTGTTGAGCAACAAATACACTGTCGCCCTCGCAAATATTAAAATTTTGAATTATGGTAGTATCGGAATTCAAAATCAAGGAAATATAGGTAATTGAATCGCATCCCCATTGATTTTTTAAACTGTCTACATAAATGCCGGAGGCCCATCGGCGTTTGCCAAAAATCGTAAACGTATCACCCAAACAACCCATTACCGTGTCCCGTTGAATGGATCGAGGTAAAACAATTAAATTAAATTGATGAGCGGAATCGCATCCGTACCTATTTTGAAAAGTATCGTTTCGTGAAATAGAGCTGAAATAGGTATTCCCTAAATATACAAATGAGTCGCCTTCGCATAATGTAACCGTTATCACTGTGTCGAATCTTGGAAAAACCTTAAATGGATAATCCCGGTAATAGCCGCCGATGCGTTTGTTGCGATAAATTCTTAGTGAATACTGGTGAAACGGCTTTGCCTTTGAAAAAGTATCACCAAATTTGTAATTTTTAGTGGTTTCTTGCACTGTACTGAGCGAAGTGGAATCGAACCATTCGAAGGTATACGTACTGAGAGTGTCCGGGTTGTTCAAAATGGCATATAGCACAGAGCCACAAATGGGATTTTTTTGGATATTAAGCGAAGTGTCTCTACAACTGTAGGGGGATTTTTGTGTGCAAACGAAACTATCTCCGGTGGCAAACAATAAACCATTGGACGGATTAAATCGGATATCTTGGATTACACATTTTCGTTTTGTTCCCCAAATTAGAAGCTGAGAATCTAGATTAAATTGAGTGCCGTTAAAGGATAAACAGAAAATGTTTCCGCTATCTCCAGCGGCAAACAGATGGTTGCAAGGATCGGTGGCAAGCCCTGTTGCTCTGGCAGTTATAGGATTGGTAAGCTTGAATGTATTCCCGGCGGCATTTTTTGTTTTTTTATCTATGGCCGAAATGATTTTCCCATCGAAGCAAAATACGTAATTGTCGTTTGCTGCAATGCCATTGGCAGAACCCGTGAAAACAATACCATTGTTATTGGCATTGCGATACCGAGTCCATAAATACATGTTTGCATCAACGGGCAATTGGGTGTAGGTAGTAAAGCGATTGCCTTTGTAATTCGCATTCAATGCATATAAATTGGTGTTAATAATTGAATCGGCTGGACCTGTTGCTACCATTGCATACGATAGCCCTGAATAATCTTGACCCGCTGTTTGTATCGAACGGTTACCTGGACTCTTTTTACCTGTTACGCTTAAGTCAATGCTATTTTTACCCTCCGCTTTAATATTTAATTCTATTGTGTCGCCCGCAAACCAAGAATAGTTTTTACCAAAAACAGCAATGTTACCTTCATTATTTGGATCAAATTGCATCTCGTTGGCCGTAATTAAACGATAGTTGGTATCTAAGGTGCAATTGTCGTAAAGTCCGTTTGAATCTAAACGAATAATGCGGGACCTGTCTACGAAATTGTCGCAGCCTATGTAAATTTTCTCTGTATTTTTTTGTACGAGCAGGGTGGATAAACTTTCCGATAGCAAAGAGGATTTAAATCCTGGCGCGACGATATTTCCTGAGAAAACCCATTTTAGTCCACCATTAGGGTCGTATTTTGCTAATTTAAAACCACTAAAATTCATGGGGGTATCAATGGATAAAACGGTTTGTCCCCCATAAACATATACGTTGTTTTTATAGTCGTAATCTAAGTCGAATCCAACGTTCTCCGTTTGTTTTTTATCCTTCTTTCTTGCTCTCGTTAAGGTAGAGATTTTGGAAACCCATGGGTCGATATAAAGGGTATCGGATAATCCATACTGGCTGGTGATTGAGATTCCAACTCCTGCATCGTGTTGGATAAACTTCCCGTCAATTTTTTTACCAGTTTGATCGTATATCATTAATTCTCCATCGCGAACGGAGTCTGAAGACTGGAAGTAACTGAGATAATTTTCATTTACTTCAATGCTTGCGTTGGGGGAGGTATATAGTATATGGCTGGGATTTGCTCCCGGTTTTAATCGCCAAGTATATTTAAATGATTCTGGAACTTGAGGATCTATTTGTATAATCCAATCAATGTTTGGAAAAATGTTTTTGTAAATTAATCCTGTATATCCCTTGAATTTATAAGGAAGTTCACCTATTGTAAAATAGTGTTTAACCGCTGAGATGGCCTGAACTTCTACCAGTGGATTGGCGTGTTTAAACAAAATGGTGAGTTGACAGCTGTCTTGTGTTTTGGTTTTCGGACTGTACCAACTAAAGCCGTTTTTATGAAATAAAACAGTTGATTGAGCCAAAGGAAGGAAATACTGAAAATTTGGAGTTCCAGGACTATGGAAATTTGCCGAGTTGGCTAAAATATATTCCAAGTTGAAATCTAGGGATGATATGACTTTACCTGCTGATTGAGCAGTAACAGCCTGTAATTTACTTATAAATAGGATTAATAAAATTACAACCCTCGTCATTAGATTAAAACATCGTAAATTAATAATTTAAATAATAGGTTGTATCACAAGAACCGCTGGAAGTTGATTTTGAAAAATTGAAAGTATAATTAGCACCACCTAAACATGGCAGAGATACTACGGTAGTTGAATCCACATCAATCGTAATGGGAGCCATTCCTAAAATAGTGATTACGGCATAAGCTGGTGGATTTGCATTTCTGCAATTTAAGTTTGTTCCTTGGGGCGGAGTTAAAAAACTTGTTATTGGATTTCCAAAAGCGTCGAAAATCGAAACTGCAAGTTGACAAGGGATTGATCCATATTGAAACGAAATTTCCCAATTGGCATTAACATTAAATACACCAGTCATAATTAATAAAGCTATATACTTTTTCATATAGCAATTATTCGAAAAAAAAAGAATTAAAGGTGATAGATTTCTATCACCTTTAAATGAAATTTAATACATAGCGTCGTTGAGGTCTGCGGCTTTGGCCTTTGACTTTTTGGGAGCTTTTGCTTTTTTCTTGGACGGCTTGCCGGTGTTGGATCCTTCGTCGGCGGCGTAGGGATTGCTGCCTTGAACCGTTGCCGAATCGGTGCTGCCCGAAGTGGTGTCGGCGGTGGAGCCTGATGTAGAACCGTTCGACTCAACCTTCTCAACGATTAGGGTGGCTTCGTCTACTTTCTTGGGTTTCGCCCGATAATCTTTCTGCGGGGTGGTATCGATGTACATGATCAAGGAAGAATCCACCAGCATGCCGTCCGTACCGTCGTACTTCATGGCTGGGCCCAAATAACCCAACTCGCAACCGTTATTGCTGCGTGCTCCCCAGGTTTTGTGGCAACTATCTTTTCTATCTTTAACACCGTCATTATCGCGGTCTTTGCACCAACCGATATTCAGGTTAAAGCCCATGCGTAGAGAAAAATACCTCACGTTGTCGATGGGAGCAATAAAACCGGAAGTGCTCACATTAAACCAAGGTTGAAATGGTCCCATGTTCAAACTCGCCCCAACCGTTAGGGTGTGGGTTGGGTTTTGGAAATCGAAACGGGTAAGACCCACGCGTAAATCAACCAATTCCCATAACTCTTGGTGTGCGTTCACCGTTAAAAACGATTTATCGCCATTTAATCCAAATCCGGTTCCGCCCACAACTTGAAAATATGTGCGAGGCGTTACGAAATACTCAAAGCCCAATACATATCGAGGTTTAAACTTTTGTACATAACTGCCTCCAGAAATAGTGCTGTAGACGAATGTGTTTTTTAATGTATCCATCAAAATAGTTCCCAAATTGGATAAACTGTCTTGCATGGATGTGTCTATTCCTGAGAATCGGAAGGTAGCATCGTTGAGTTTGAATTGTTCGGCTCCTAAATTCCAAGTAATGGAACCCATGTTGGTGGCACTGGCCGATATACGCATTTTCTCATTTAATCGGTAAACCGCTCCCAATCCAAAGGTTCGTCCTTTGTTGCTGGTAAGTAATTTGGCGGCGTTGTCCGCGGCAATAGTTCCCGGATCATAGCTCCCGGAAGTATCGCTCAGCATTTGTTCAATATTTACTCCTAGCAAGGAATACCGTATATCCGCTCCTGCGCCCAATTCCCACGCGTAAAACGACTCGGCGCTGGTATCGGTTTTTATGGATGCGTAGGCTTTGTTGATGGAAAAATCGGCGATACCATTTAATGCACTGTAGCTTCCCCCTACGGTCAACTGGTTGGTAATCTGTCGGGCAAAAGTGATTTTTCGTTCCAAGTATGCATTGAATTTGTTGCCCGAGAAATCTATCATTGCGGGTCGGTCGCGGTATTCAGCATTACCAAACATTGCTAATCCTACCAAATCCTTGGGGAGGGCAACTTCGGCACCCACCTGTAGTCCCGCGTTGAAGGCTATGTAATTTCTGCGTGCCTTTAAAGCAATATTCAGTAAATCAACGTTTACATACCCTTGCAATCCGATGGATTTCTTGGGGTCGCGGATAAAATCGCGGATGGTACTTTCTGCATCCAACGATGGATCAAAAATGTCTTTGGCCGAAAAACCTGGACTATAAAAATTGGTTAATAAACCACCACCCAAGGTAAATCCGTATTGTGGAATAAATGCTGGATTCAGGCTGTTCGATTGGGCGAGGTGTCTATTGTTGAAATCAAATCCCGGTTGAGCAAATAGTGCGGTGGAGGATGTTAGCGAAATTGTAGCAATTGCTAGGGAAAGGAATGTGTTCTTTTTCATCGTTTTCTTCTCCATGTTCTTATTGTCCACTCAATTTGCCTCTAAATGCCAGCGCCACAAACAGTCGATTCTCTGCTTTCACATTTACCGAAACCGAACCGTTGGAATAGGTGTTCAACTTGATTTTAAACAGGATATACTTGCATTTTCCGCCGCCAATATTCTGCAAAATGCTGTTGCTAAGCAAGAAACTGGTATTGTTTTCGGTTGCTGTTATAACATCGCCCGTTGCATTGGGAACCCCCGAAGCAATTAGGGTAGTGTTGGTTACAGAATCCAAGGCATTGTAAGCCGAATCCACAAAAATCAAATCCAAGGTTCCATCCATGGGAAATCCGTTGATGGTTTTTATCTTCAACTCCAAAAATTCAAAGGCTTCAGCGCCATCCAAGGTGCTGCTTACGTCGTTGGAAGTGTCTTGAATGATGATGTCTTTCGCCATCAAACTCATCGGCACATTGGCTTCAAATGCCAACGAAAGCCGACTGTAATCGCCTACAAAATCGTTGTATCCTTTAAATCCTTCCTTGTTGATGTAAGCCGTTCCTTTTACCATAAATTCGGTAGGCGGTAAGGCCAAGGCAGGAACAATGTTGGAATTGTCTTTGTCGATGCTAAAGGTGCTGCTGACGGTAGTTCCTGCATTCGCGATGCTAGGGAAACCAAATACCATGGAGTCTGGATCTACATCCACTGTTGCTCCTTTGTCGTTTTTAGCCACCAATTCCAAATTCACTTGGATGGGAAGACCAAACGAATTCTTCACGCGAATGGTCATTTTAGGATTGGTGAGGGTAATTCCCTTGGCAAAGCGCTCCAAATCGGGGAAGGAAATGGTTTCGTCACTCAAGGAGAAGGACCTACTACCCAAATATCCGTCTACATATTTTAGTTCGATAGCCGAAGGATCTACGGAAATTTTTACGAAATCGGAAGAATCGAACAATACCATTTTCCCGGAGGACGTAATGGATGGTTGAACCGATACGCGCAACATGTTGTGGGTTAAGGTGTCTACAGCCCCCAAGAATACTTTGGCGTTGCTCAAATCAAATACCCCGGCTTTACTTCCTGTGGGTAAGGTGATATTGGTGTTGGTGAGGGGCGATCCACCCACGGTGGCATCAGGGAAGTTGATGGCAAGCTCAAAATTTTCCGCAAATTTGGATTCCGCCGTAAACGGAATTGCCGCGTTACCAAATTCTATATTTCTAATTTTGTAATCATCGGTCTGCGAACTCATGTTTAAATGCATCAGTTGCGTTGGCATGTTTTGCGAAGGAATTTCGGCTTTACCGCCTACACATCGCATTCCCGAACCACTGATAGCGATCACAATATCGTCGGTTTGGTCTATTCGCACATTGGTGGGACTTTCAAAACTCTTTAGCTTATTGATACTGTAGTTTAAGTCGTTGCTCAATTTTTTGCCGCCCAACGGAATGGAGTCTTTGGCCGATGCTCCCGGTAAAACGTTGCTATAGTTCAGTACTCCAAGCACGGAGTTATCGGTATTGTCGCCGATAGTAACTTGAATGTTTGTAAACTCAACAGGGAAATTGTTGGTAAGGGTAAATACCAAATACCCTTTGGAAATATTTAGGTATTCGAAATTGGTGGCCTTACCCGTATGGGTGGTGTCGGTAGAACTTTTGTCGATAGCCGGAAACAAGGTGTCTTTTCCGTCGTAGGTATTAAATATGAACTTCAACGTATCGTTCATCGTTTTCACCAAGTCCCCCAAGGTGGTTGATTGGGTGCGGTTGATGGCAGGTACGTCGATCTCTCCCAATTTGAATTTTACATCGGCCGAGGGTAGGCTTATTTTTTTCAGGATCGAATCGGCTCCGATGCTTCCCAATGAATCGGAAACAACAAAGCGGATCAACCCATCTCCGTCTCGGCGGATGCTATCTACATTCTTCAAAAGATCCCAAGCATTGGTAGATATCTGAGCCAAAGGCACCAAAACTTCGGGCTTTATTTTTAGGTTATCGTATTTGTTTAGGTCGAGGTTCGACTTTTTACAAGCGATAAAAGCGACAGATAACAGCAAAATGCTGGTTGTCCAGGTACGTAATTGTTTGATCCTCATTGATTAATTATAAATGGGGTAGTGAGAACAAATTTACTCAATAAATCCATAGGTTGACATTTATTTTACATTACTTAGTTTCCAATACATTGGTTTGACAAGATGAGGTCCATGTTAGAAAAAGTGAGATTTTTTGTTTTGAATGTGATATCGTTAATAAATGTATATGTAAAACATTTTTTGTGCTGTCGGCGGATTAATTATCTTTGAACATCATGGACGCACAGCAGTTACAGTCGGTTTTTCCTCAGTTTGAGCCACAGTTGTTGGAGGAGTTGGAGGAGACCATTACGGTGAAAGAGTTTGCGGCTGGAGAGGAAATTATACGGACGGGTCAGGCAGTAAATAGTGCGGTTTTGGTGTTGTCTGGGCGATTGAAAATCTATAGACAGGACGATGAAGGCTGGGAGTTTTTTATGTATTATTTGAGTCCGGGTCAGGCTTGTGCAGTGTCGTTGAGTTGTGCGGCACGCCGTGTAGATTCAGAGGTTTCAGCGGTTGCGGTGGATGCGTCTTCGTTGTTGTTTCTGCCATTAACGCAGATGAACGAATGGATGAAAACCTACCGTACTTGGTACGAATTTGTAATCGCGACGTACCGGGAACGGTTTGAGGAATTGCTGATGGTATTGGACAATGTGGCTTTCCGATCCATGGACGAACGATTGGAATTTTACTTGAAGAAGCAATACCAAAGTTGTGGCTGTGCCGATATTCCCATCAATCACCAAACCATCGCCAACGATTTGAATTCTAGCAGGGAGGTTGTGAGCCGATTGCTGAAAAAAATGGAGCAACGGAACATGCTGAAACTGCATCGGAACCATATCGAAATTACTGGAAATTGGATAGAGAAAGGATAGGGAAAATAAAGAAAAAGGATAGAAAATAGATTGAAAATAGGTAGAAATAAGGTAGAAAAAGGGTAGTAAAGGCGTGTAATTCTCTTCGGGTTTTACCTATTTTTTGGTAGTAGGGAAGAGGTGTTTCTGATAAAAGAGAAATTATCGCAACACCAATACATCCCCTTTGTAGTGCATGAACTCCATTTCGGGGGATTTGAATGTAACATCGTAGATATACACTCCGCTTTGCACTAAATCGGCTCCCATTCTACCATCCCATTTGGTAAATTGGTCATTGGATTGGAACATAACTCCACCCCAACGATCGTAGATGACTAAGTTATAATCGGTTATAATTAAGGGGGTTTCCATGCCGAATTTGTCGTTTAAGCCCTCGGTATTCCCTGGGGAAAATGCATTGGGAAACCAATAGAGCTTTTTGGATTTAATTTTTATGTTGCGCGAAAAGGTATCTGGGCAATTGTACTGGTTATTGGCGATTAAGGTGGTTTTATAAACCCCGAACATAGCAAAGGGATGTATCGGATTTTGGGTGTTATCGTAGTATCCATCACCAAATTCCCAATCCCATCGGTCTGAGATTCCCGACAAATTATTAAAATAAACGGGGTTGGTCATTTCGGGGAAATCTGGGCTGTATTTAAAATTGGCGATGGCTCTTGGGAAGACACGAAGGTTATAATCATCGGTGTCTTTACAGCCAAAGCTGTTGGTTACAATAAGTTTAACGGGGAAGGTGCCGGAATCGTAATAGGTAACCAGTTCGTTTCGTTGATTGCTGCGTTTACCGTTTCCGAAAGTCCATGCATAATCGGTAATACTGCCGCCGCCAGGGGTAGAATAGTTGGTGAATGGGAATGTTAGATCTTCGCAATCCGGTTTTACCATGAAGGAGGCATAGGGTTTGGGTGCGATATACAGTGTTCGTGTGACGGTGTCTTTGCAAAGGTTGGTGTTGTAGACAATGTATTGCAAGGTTGGATTTCCCGAAGATCCATAATAATGGGTGGGGCTTTTGCCGCTGTAGGTGGTTCCATCGCCAAACCACCAATATTCGCTAGCAATGAATCCGCTGCCGGGGGAAGTGAGGGAATTGAATTTTACCACCGTGTTTTCACAGGTATCTTCAACCGTGAAATTGGCTTGGGGAGCTCCCAGTATATTGATTTGTTTGTATAAGGTATCGGAACAACCGCTAGCCGCAGTAACGATCAATCTGGGTTTGTATATCCCGCTTGGGGAAAAATGGGCCACGGAACTATCGCCGTATCCGGTATTTCCGTTGGCATAATCCCAACGCCATCGCACCAACGTATCGTCCACTACCGTACTTAGATCCGTGAATAGCACCGAGTCTTTTTCGCATTTTCCAAACGTAGCGAAATTGGCCGAAGGACAGGGTGTTGTATCGCTCAACGTCCAAATTCCGGAAAAATTACTGCCTCCGTGATAGAGCAGGGTATTGTTGCCCGGCGATACTCTAGACTTTACCGGATAGCTCCATTTATTGTTGTAAACATCCCATCGCACTGCCCCCATGTTTCCTTCCTTGATGGTGTTGGTGCCGGTGCTATGTTCTGCATCCAAATAGGTGAATTGGGTACTAATTTCGGGCGCAGTTCGGTATCCTCCATCGGTAATTACCCAGAACCGGTCTAGCATTCGCCGTGCATTTTCCACTCCGTATTCGTTTCTAACGTGCGGAACGCTGAATGGCAGGGGTCGGTTATTGGGCAAGGAAGCCGTTGGGGTTGGGTAGGTGGCCACGGTTACAAAACCAGAATCCGTGGTTTCAGAACCAATGTTCTTAACATTTAAATCAAAGGGTATATTCTGACCCGAAGCAGTTTGAAACGGTATTCTATACAGCGGGCCCGCACCGGCAGTTCGTATATTCCATTGCACTATTCCATAGCCTGCGGTAGGAAAGGTTTCCGAAACCAACCCGCCGGTGGTATAGGTCATGGCGGATTCCGATTTGTTGTTGATGATTAACTTCTGTGCATTTAGTAGCAGTTGTTTATCGTACAACGCCAGAATACCATCGCCTCCTTTGTTGTATCCGCCTCCAACGAGAACCGTGAACGTTAATTTGGGATTTACCGTGCTTTTGATGTATAAACTGGGGAAAGCCGTAATTCCGTTTCCGCCAATACTCTGTTGTGTGGTTCCGTTTAAGGTTACTTCTCCCCAGTTGGTGGTGAAAAGAGGGGAGGAGGTGTTGTTGGTGAAATTCCCAGCTACCAGCAGGTATCCCACGCCTTTGAAGGTGAATTTGGAATTTCGCTGTGCTAGAAAATTGCAGTTATTGCCTTTGAGTACCACATATGCACCTTGGTTCACCACCACTTGCGCTCCGTTTTGCACCCAGCCTTGGGCCGATAACGCAGTAATCTGAAATACAGCCAATATAGTCACAAAAACAGCGCGTCCCGCCGTTGTACTATACCGTAGGTTGTGTTTCCAGAAATTCATAAATCGTTACTAAGTTGGATGGGCTGATTTACTTTTTTAATGCTTGGATTTCTTTCATCAATTCCAAGTTCATTTTTTTCAATTCTTCTATTTGTACCTGCTGTTCTTGAATGGCTTTTACCATCGGCACAACAAATTCAGAATAACGCAAACCGTACAAATCCTTATCGTTTTGTGCGGCATCGATACCGGAGAAATCGTACCCCAACGATTTGGCAACTTTTTCTACGTCTTGCGCAATGAATCCACTAAAACGTTTGCCCAGATTGGGATTGGTTATTGCCGATACGGTCCCGTTTGAACCTAAATTGGCCGATGCGTTGGACGCATTGCCGGATTTTGAATTTGTCCCGGAGCTAGAAACCTCACCAGATATAGAAGTGACGCCAGTAATTGATTCCAATTTCGATCCGTCAAATTCGTAGGTTACTGGTGTTAATTTTAAAATGAAGTCCAAACCGGGTACGTTGTTTTGAATATTTTTCTTCACTCTACCATCGGACAAATTGGTCCAACCCACAAATCCACCGATGGAGGTCAATCCATTGGCAAAACGAACCTGATTGCTGGCGGTTACCACAGAATTGGTTCCAAATGCCATGGAGTTGGTCCAAGCACCGTTGTTCGCCGTAGATTGATAACCAATAAAGGTATTAAAGTTTCCCGTTGTATTGGCGTTGCCGCTTAAATACCCAAATCCGATATTGCCGCTTCCCGTAGTATTATTGGGCAAAGAAGAATAGCCAATGGCTGTATTTATTTGACCGGTGGTATTCGCATCCAACGAGGTATATCCCATGGCAACATTGTAAATACCCGTAGTGTTTAACACCATTGCATCGTATCCAATGGCAATATTTCGGCCGATATTTGAAGTAGATGCGCGCAAAGCCCGGTAGCCGATAGCAATATTATCCAAATTGCCCGTTCCGCTGTACAAGGCTTCGTAGCCGATAGCAATGTTGTTATTTCCGGTGGTATTGGTAAACAAAGTGGTATAACCCAAGGCGATGTTTGCATTCCCCGATGTGTTAGAATTCATAGACTGGTAGCCCATGCTGGTGTTGTTGGTACCGGTAGTGTTGGCTTGCAAGTTACCGCTACCCACCGCCGTGTTGTTGGAAGCGGTGGTATTGGATGCCAAAGCCCGGTAACCCATGGCCGTATTGAAGCTCCCGGTGGTATTGGCCGATAATGCGGTGTAACCGGTTGCGGCGTTACGCTGACCGGTAGTATTGGATTTCAACGATTCAAACCCCAACGCACTGTTCTCCGCGCCGGTGGTAGCCGCGTTCAATGAAAGCTGCCCCACCGCGGTATTTCCACTGGCCGTAGTGGATTTTTCCAATGATCCCGATCCTATGGCCACATTATAGTTCCCGGTAGTATTGGTATTTAAACTTAAATGTCCAATGGCGGTATTATCGTTTCCGGTAGTATTTTTTTCCAGCGATTCGTTCCCCAAAGCCGTATTGTTATTACCGGAGGTGTTTTCGGACAAGGCCAAGGTTCCCCCAGCCATATTGTTGTTCCCATCTACGTTGGCGCGCAAGGTGTTAAATCCAATTCCGGTATTATTGAAACCGCGGGTATTGTTTTGCAAACTTTTACTACCGATGGCGGTATTTCGTATAGCTTCCGAAGCACTGGCACTACTTCCATTGAAATACATGGCACTATCACCAACCGCCACTAAATTCCCTTTGGTGGTATTGGAGTACAATGCAGTTGCACCAACGGCAACGTTGCTGTAACCGGTGGAATTGTTGTACATCGAAGCGTAACCAACCATCGTATTTCCGCTTCCGTTACCTGTGGTATAGACCCCCGCATAAGCGCCGATACCGGTATTTTGTCGAGCCGCATAGGAATTGTACAACGATTGAAAACCTACCGCCGTATTCATGTAGCCCGTAGTATTTACCATCAGCGAGTACATCCCCATGGAGGTGTTTCCATAGCCTGTACCTGTGTAATACTGCGAATAAAAACCCATCGCGGTGTTGTAATATCCCGTGGTGTTGGTGGTGAGGGCTGCATAACCCATGGCGGTATTGTAGCTGCCCGTACTATTTTGTAGGGGATACATACCAATTGCCACATTATAATAACTGTTATTGGCTCTACGCATGGCTTCGTAACCAATGGCCACCGATCCATAATTGAAATTACCCGTTTCCAAGGTCCTGGATCCAATGCCGATGTTGTAGCTTCCTGTGCGGTTGGCATTAGCAGATTTACTGCCTATGGCGATATTTTCTACCCCTTGCGTTCCCCCCGTTGCACCAATCCCATTTTCTTCCAACGTGTATTCCCCAATAGCAATGTTGCTGGTTTTATTATTGGTTACTCGCTCCATGGCGCCCCTGCCTATAGCAATATTCAGCGATCCATTGCTGTTGGGGTTGGCACTCATACCAAACGAGTAGTTATCGTTACTGGGATTCATCTCTCCCGCCCAAGTATTGTTGATTTTAAACCGCAATGCTTGATTATCGCGGGTGCCGATAAAGTGTTTTTTTTCATCGGTTCCAGTATTGCCGCGAATTCTCCAACTATTGGCAGTATCGGATTGATTGAGGAATTTTGTGCCGATGCTGCTGGCTTGAACAATTTGACCTTGTGCGTTTACCGTGAACACAGGAATAGAATCCAGGGCACCATATTTTTTTGCAACGACGCCGGTGGTTGCTAGGGCGATATTTCCTTTACCTTGGATAAAACCGCCCGATAGGCCAGGCCCCGTTGTGATACTTCGCATCACAGGAACCCATTTATTACCTTCGTAATACCACAATCCCACCGTATCATCGGTTTGATATACCAATAGTCCATTGGCCGGAGAAGCAATTAAACTCTTTTGTGCCTTCGATAACCGAGGAATAAGCATCCCCTTGTTACTGGAGTTCACATCCAATAACGCCGAAGGATCCGGATTAGCCCCGGTTTCATTAATACCTACGTTGTTTTGAGCTTGCAGCTGAGTATAAATCGCGGATGATCCTAGGAGCAAACAGATCAGTAGCAGACGTTTTAGTTTCATGATTTACCAGAAAATAGTTCGCTAATATAGCAAGAATTAACTATTTTTTGGTATACCGATACCGATTACGTTAAAGAATAAATAATTAATCGCTCTTTGGGGTTTAATGCTTGCTTTTTCAATTCGTTAGGCGCTTTCAAACTGCCGAATAAATTCCAATTTTCATGCAAAGTTTCACTGCTTTTTTGAAATCGATTTAATACGTCGGAACCATACAATCTTCGATGATCTTCTTGGCCAAATAGTGCTATTTTTTCTTCAGCAGGAAGTTGCAACCATTCGGCAGTATTCATCTCCCGGGTGGTTTCCAGTTTTTCAGCAATCGGCACAGAAATTATCAGTTTCCCATGGGGTTTTAACTTTTGAATGAGCTGTTTAATAGCCAATCCATCCTGATCCACATGTTCCAAAACATGTCCGCATAGGATAAAATCAACCTGTGATGGTTGAATAGTAAATGCCTCTTGTATATCCACTTGTTTTACCCACCGGGGATAAAAATAGCCTTTCGTATGCTTATCAACGGCTATATAATCAATGTTCTTGTTTTGTTGAATCGCTTTGGCAATCGGCAATTCTGGCGCAATATGCAAAATAGAAATTTTTTGTTGCGATTTTTGCAAACATGGCGATAAGTATTCCCATAACAATCGATCCCGATCGCTACTGCCGCAAACTCTGCAATCTACCGCTCTTCGTCCCGCACCAACAATGCTAAGTTCGTCAATAATCGGGTATGGATGTCCTCGCTTAGCAAAAGATCGAGTGTGTGAATTGCAAATCGGACAATAACAATCATCTCCTCGAAATGCAGCTTGCAGCAATCGCCTGGGCAATAATTGAGAAATCCAAAGCATCGTAATTGCAAATATCTGTCTTGCCGGATAAACCCAAATCCTATTTTAACGTTTTATTATAAAAACGTTTTATATTCGCTGATTATGAACGCTAAATCACTAATCAATAAAAGTTTATTTCTAGCGGCGGCCGTTAGCTTTTTTGCTTTGAGCAGCTGCGAACCGGAAGAACCCGTTAACAATAATTCTGGAGATCCAAAGTTAGATATGATTAACCAAACCTGGGTATTCCACAGCGCTCCCATTAACCCACCCATTGATTTTGGGGGCGGTAGCGTGTTGAAGGATTACAAAACCTTGATGCAGGCCTGCAATTTGGATAACAGTATTTTGTTCAATAAAGATTATACCTATCTATTTAAAGAAGGTTTGTCAAAGTGCGACCCAATGGCCAAAGATACCATGCAAGGCGTTTGGAAATTCTTGAATAATCAGTCGGTTGTGATGGTGGATGGTAAATTAGCTACGGGTTTAACGGGAATCGCGGTTCCTACCAATGTGTATTTCCGATTGGAAAAATTAACCAACGATTCGTTGTTTTTAGCCATGGATACCATTCCAGATTTTCCCGCCAATAAGGTGGTGTTTAAATTCATCAAACAGTAATTTGCATCGTTAATAAATCATTAAATAACCAAGGGGAAATACCAAAGCGGTGTTTCCCCTTTTTTTATTGAGTCGAGTTCCGTATCTTTGCACCGCAAATAACCACCCACTTTTTACTCATTAAATCGTTATTTGCATGCCACAATCACTTTCTGATAAATTCTTTGGCGAAGGCTTAACCTTCGATGATGTTTTGGTTGTACCTCGCTATTCTGAGGTTCTTCCAAGAGAGGTAACTACTGCCTCCCAGTTAACCCGCAAAATCCGATTGAATATCCCGTTGATGTCGGCCGCCATGGATACGGTAACCGAAAGCAAAATGGCGATTGCGATTGCTCGAGAAGGGGGAATCGGTATCATACATAAAAACATGACCATTGCAAGGCAGGCGGAGGAGGTGAAAAAAGTGAAGCGTTCCGAGAGCGGTATGATCTTAGAACCTGTTACGCTGCTGGCTACGGCTACCTTGTTAGAAGCCGTTACCATGATGCGTGAACACCGCATCGGCGGAATTCCAATTGTAGACGAAAACAATATACTTAAAGGTATTATTACCAACCGAGATTTGCGTTTTGAAAAGAACTTGAACAAATCGGTGGGTGAGGTGATGACCAGCGAGAATCTAATAACGGCCCCGTTAGGGACGGATTTAAAAGGCGCGCAAGAAATTCTTGAAAAACATAAAATTGAAAAATTGCCCATCGTGGATGGGAATAATGTATTAAAAGGGTTAATCACCTTCAAGGATATTTCCAAGGTGAAGAATTATCCCAAGGCCTGCAAAGATGCACACGGACGATTGGTGGTAGGAGCTGCCGTTGGGGTTACTGCCGATACGCTAGAACGAGTAGCTGCGTTGGTGGCTGTAGGAGTGGATGTGATCGCAATTGATACCGCACACGGACATTCAAAAGGGGTTATCGATGAAGTCAGAAGAGTGAAATCTGCCTTCCCCGAACTGCAGATAATCGCAGGAAATATTGCTACAGGCGCTGCGGCAAAAGCGTTGGCTGAGGCCGGAGCAGATGCCGTAAAAGTGGGTGTAGGACCGGGTTCAATTTGCACAACACGTATCATTGCCGGAATCGGGGTTCCTCAATTAACAGCGGTGATGGATGTAGTGGAAGCGCTGAAAGGTTCAGGCGTACCAGTTATTGCCGATGGCGGAATTCGCTACAGTGGGGATATCGTAAAAGCGTTGGTAGCTGGGGCCGATATTATTATGGCGGGTGGCCTGTTCGCAGGTACCGAAGAATCACCTGGAGATACCATTTTCTACGAAGGCAGAAAAGTAAAGAGTTATCGCGGAATGGGCTCGATTGAAGCCATGAAAGAAGGTTCCAAAGACCGTTATTTTCAAGATGCCGAAGAAGAAGTGGCCAAATTGGTGCCCGAAGGTATCGTAGGAAGCGTGGCATACAAAGGCCATGTGAACGAAGTGATTTATCAGTTGGTAGGCGGTATTCGTGCGGGTATGGGTTACTGCGGTGCTTCTAGCATCGAAGATTTAAAATCGGCACAATTTGTTCGAATTACCAATGCCGGTATGCGCGAAAGTCATCCGCACGACGTGAAAATCACCAATGAAGCCCCGAATTACAGTAGATAAGCTTCCGCGGATGGTTGATGGAGGGAGTTTATCTCCAAACATCGTCACCAAACAGTTTTACCAAAGATTAACTGCTGGCATCGATTGCAATCATTGTCACCAAGTATCGTCACCAATCAGATTCACCCAAGATTGACTGCTGACATCGTTTGCAATCATTGTCACCAAGTAGTTTCCCCAAAACGATTAACGATGTACGGAAAATACATGCTAAATTTACAGGGTTAATTACCATGAACCAATTCACCATTGTTAAAAAATCGGCATGGGTTATTGCCAGCATGCTTGTTATAAGTTTGGCTTCCTTGGGTTGTAAGTCGGCTAAAACCAGCAGCACTATCCCCAAAACAGGTAATCATTGGATTGGAGTTGGCGCAAAAGGTAACCCGCACGATTTTTCGTATTATGCAGATCGCTATTTTGAAGGGGTGGTATTTTACAATTTGGAGAACTTGTTTGATACCATCGATGGACCCAATGATGACACAGAATTTTTGCCATCCGGGGATTATAAGTGGGGTGCGGAACGCTACCAACAGAAATTGCAAAATATGTCTACCGTATTGGATTCTATTCAAAATCGGGTGGGATATGGATTGGGCCCAAAATACAATAGACCTCATTTAACATTGATGGGTTTTGTGGAGTTGGAAAATCAGTTGGTTTTAGAAGATTTGTTAACCACCTGGAAATCGAAGGATGAGGCAGGTAATGGCACTGCCGTGCAAACGGATAATTATCGTACTGAGAAACGGCGTTTTGATTATCAAATCATTCATAGAGAATCGCCCGATAAACGTGGCATTGACGTGGCTTTGGTTTACGATACCTTGGCTTGGGCTGTGCTCAAAGTGGATATGATTCCCGTGCCAATTCCTGGAAATTTCCCAACGCGGGATATTATGGCCGCACACTTGTTACATCGTTCAACGCATGATACATTTTTGGTGGCTGTAAACCATTGGCCGTCCAGAAGAGGGGGTGCGGAATCGGCAGAAAATAGAGCCATTGCAGCGCGCGCATTGAAAGCCTATTGCAACCAGCCGTTTATCCCCAAGCGAATTATTATCATGGGTGATTTTAATGATGACCCATCGGATCCATCGATTGCTACAGTTTTAGGTGCTCAAGGTATGTGCGATTATTCCGATAAGGAGGGTTCAAATGCAGGTGAAACCCTAATAAACCCAGCGAAAACCTACAGAGATTCGGGATGGATTACGGGTTCTTTAGCGTACAGACCGTATTCCAAACCGGGAGTAAAGGAATTACCGCCTGTTCAATGGAATCAATTTGATCAGATTATTATCAGTAAAACGCTTTTAGAGTCATCGTTACAGCAGCACCCGTTGTTTTATTATAAATCGTTAAGACAGACCAATGTTACGGATATGTCGGTAAACGAATATTATAAGGATTTGGCGGCTACTCAATTGATGACAAAGCCCGTTGCTTTTGGCGTAATGGCTCCGCATTGGATGCGTCAACACGAAGAACCGTACATGGATTTTCCGTTGCGGACATTTGGTGGTAAAAAATTCCTAAACGGATATTCCGATCATTTTCCGGTTTATCTGCTGTTGAATTTTCTTCCGCCCCAGTAATTCGTTATGCGCCTAAGCAGGCCTTAACAAATTTTACAAATAGGGGATGGGGGTTGGCTACGGTACTCTTTAATTCTGGGTGAAACTGAACACCAACAAACCATTTGTGGGTTGGGATTTCTACTATTTCGGCCAAGCCCGTTTGCGGATTGGTTCCAGTAATTTTCATTCCGGCTTCTTCGATTTGCTTTTTATACGCATCGTTGAATTCGTACCGGTGCCTGTGTCTTTCCGAAATATGCGTTTTTCCATAAGCCTTGGCGGCATTGGATCCTTTCACCAAATCGCAATCGTAAGAACCCAAACGCATGGTTCCACCCTTTTGGGTTAATTCTTTTTGACCTTCCATAATATCAATTACGGGATAGGGGGTATTGGCATCCATTTCTACCGAGAATGCGTTGGTTAATCCGCAAACATTTCTAGCAAATTCGATTACAGAACATTGCATACCCAAGCAAATTCCAAAGAAAGGAATATTGTTTTCTCTCACATAGCGGATGGCCTCCAATTTGCCTTCGATTCCGCGGTGCCCGAAACCAGGAGCAACCAAGATTCCATCATACCCTTGTAGCTTCTTAGCGGCATTCTCCACGGTGAGATGTTCCGAATGAATGTAGGTAACTTTCACCTTGCATTCGTTGGCCGCACCCGCATGAATGAAGGCCTCGTTGATGGATTTATAGGCATCGGGCAACTCTACGTATTTCCCAACCAAAGCGATATTTACTTCGCTTTTTGGGTGTTCCAATTTGAATAAGAAATCGCGCCACTGATCCAAATCTGGATCGTTTTTGGTGCTTAGTTTTAATTTATTCAACACCACCTTGTCCAATTTCTCCTTTAACATGGCCAAAGGGGCTTCGTAAATGGTTTTTAAATCGGCCGCTTCGATTACCGCATTGGGTTGAACATTGCAGAATAATGCTAATTTTCGGCGAATCTCTTGGGTAAGGGGCTTTTCGGTTCTACATACCAACACATCGGGCTGTACACCGTATTCCAATAGGCTTTTTACGCTGTGCTGCGTAGGTTTGGTCTTTAATTCACCAGCCGCTGCCAAATAGGGGATTAAGGTTAAGTGAACTACCAAAGCATTTTCGTGTCCTTCTTCCCATAACAATTGACGCATACTTTCCACGTATGGCAAGGATTCGATATCGCCTACAGTACCGCCAATTTCGGTTATCACGATATCAAAATCCCCCGATTCGCCCAAAATTTTCATGCGGCGTTTGATTTCGTCTGTGATGTGAGGAATTACCTGAACGGTTTTACCTAAATAATCGCCTCTGCGCTCATTATCGATAACGGTTTGGTATACTCTTCCGGTGGTAACGTTGTTGGCTTGGGAGGTGGGTACATTTAAAAAACGTTCGTAGTGACCCAAGTCCAAATCGGTTTCAGCACCGTCTTCAGTTACGTAACATTCGCCATGTTCGTAGGGGTTTAACGTTCCTGGATCTACGTTGATATAAGGGTCGAATTTTTGAATCGTTACTCGATACCCGCGAGCTTGTAATAATTTTGCGAGTGAAGCAGCGACGATGCCTTTACCTAACGAAGATGTTACGCCTCCCGTAACGAAAATATATTTGGCTTTTTTCATAAAAAAATAAGCTATCGATAACAATACGATAGCATAGTTACGGGATACAAAACTACAATCCAACCGGCATCACCGGTTGGAAAGTAATTCTGTAGTTTTCAACAAATATGTGTGCAATCCATCAGCCTTAAAATTCTATGGGTAAAAGCAAGAAAATGGTTAATTTTCTCATTCTACCGATACTGCGAAAGTCGCATTAGAGGCTCTGAAAGTCGCAACAGAGGCTCTGAGAGTCAGTGTATTACTGAACTTTTACTAATTCTGTATCAAAAATCAAGGTAGCATTGGGAGGAATTACTCCACCCGCACCGCGTTTTCCATAACCCAATTCGGAAGGAATAATCAATTTGTATTTTCCGCCTTCTTTCATCAACGCTATGCCTTCGTCCCAACCTGGGATCACCTGACCCATGCCCAAAGTGAAAGAAATGGGCTCTCCGCGCTTGTAGGAATTGTCGAACTCAGTACCATTTTGCAATTTACCGGCATAGTGAACACTCACTTGCTTGCCCGCTGTTGCTTGTGCGCCGGTGCCTTCTTGCTCCACTACGTACCACAAACCGCTGGGAGTTTGTTTTGCCGTAGGATAGGTAGTGCGAACCCAAGTTTCGAACTCCATCATCGCCGCCTTAGAAGCTTCCTTCTGTTTAGCAACATTGGCTTCTTGGTAGGCTTTGAAGGCTTTATCGTCCGCTTCAAATTTCTTGGCATCACCACCCAAACGGTGAATTACCAACGTGTTAATTTTATCGCCCTGTGCAATGGCATTTACGATGTCTTGTCCAGTGACAACCTTACCAAAAACGGTGTGCGCTCCGTCTAACCAAGCCGTTTGAACGTGCGTGATAAAGAACTGAGAACCGTTGGTTCCAGGACCGGCATTGGCCATACTTAAAATACCCGGACCGGTATGCTTCAAGCTGGGTACAAATTCATCGGCAAACTTATAACCGGGTCCGCCACTGCCGTTTCCTGCAGGGTCTCCGCCTTGAATCATGAAATTAGCTATTACACGGTGGAAAGCCAATCCATCGTAGAATGGAGTTCCAGCAGGTTTTGCGTTGTTGGCAATTTTACCTTCGGCCAAACCTACAAAATTACAAACCGTCATGGGCGTTTCTTTGTAGTGCAATTCCAATAAAATAGTTCCTTTGGTGGTGTTCATTTCAGCATAAATCCCGTCGGATACTACTACCGGGTTGCCATTAATTGTTAACGTATGTTCCATTTTTTTGCTTGAAGAAGTAGGTGCTTTTGCGGGAGCATTGCTTCCCGATTTGCTGCTGGGAGCCGCTGTTTTACTCGGGCTGCTCTTGGATTTTCCTTTAGCCGGAGCCGTTTTGCTCTGTGCAAGAGCTCCGTAAGCTAAAAATAACGTAGCGATTGCTAGGATTGTTTTTTTCATGATTTTTTTTATTAGACGTTGTTAGGCACGCAATTGTTGAATTTCCAGTTGGATTTTTTTCGGCAACTTTTGTACCACAAGATCGTAAGAATGCAAAATTAACGACTTTATCAATTCCATCGACATCCCATCGAAATACACATAATTCCAATGTTTTTTATCCAAATACGGACCCGTTGTAATTTGAGGATATTGTTCGCGGAGTTCGAGGGCGTATTCTGGGTCGCATTTTAGTCCGATGCTTTCAAAACTTCCCACATCGCCTAAACAAAACATTTTCCCACTTACCTTAAATACCAGCGTCTCCGCATCAAACGGGAATTCTTCCGTAACCATCGGCAAGGAGGTGCAAAGTTCTCTAACCCAATCGAAATTCTCCATTTGTGTATAATTCGATGCCGCAAAAGTAATCACCATCTGTAATTTTGAAAATTAAACCGACAGTCATTCGTTATTTTCGTTAGAGTTATCATGAAATACGTTCATTTTCGATCCATGTTTACCCAAAATTCAACCAAAGTTTTTGGCCTATTATACTTTTCATTGTTGGGATTATCCGGTTCCGTACTAGCTCAATCCAAGCCAACCACTCAAAAATCGGTAACCACGAAGGTCGGCACTTCGGCAACAGCTGCTTCCGCAACAGGTACATCGGCAACTCCATCTTCCTCTACGGCTGCATCGGCTTCCTCTCAAGGGCCCAACGCAATCGGCTCCGCGGTTGGGAACAAGTCCAAAAAAGTGAATTTAAGTTCCTTAACCATAGATTCATCGGTATACCCCATCACCTTTACGTATAAAGGCATTCCTTTTACCGGAACCGCAATAACGCGTTGGGTGGACGATCGCATTTATCAAGAATTTCCAATTGTGAACGGTTTGTTGAACGGTTATTTTAAGGAATACGATGAAAAAGGCAATATCGTGGCTCAGGAAACTTGGTCGGGCGGTAGAAAAAACGGCCCTTTCCAGTATATCGGAATGGGTCCCTTGAAGAAAAATCAAACCCGCGGTTATTTTCTCAACGATTCGCTAAACGGTCTAATTGAAGGCTACCACAAGGATGGCGTAACGCCCAAGTACAAAGTGAATTACAACAACGGCACCCGGGAGGGACAATCGTTAACGTATTTCGATAACGGTCAATTGGAGCAGGAGGCCATCTTCGTAAACGATAAACCCCATGGAACGGTTATAGGCTATAATCGGGATGGCAAAGTACGGTCGATTAAGCAATACACGCATGGAATTCCGCACGGAATCGCCTACGAATTTCATATCACCGGTTGTTCGGGCAAGGAAATGTACTTTAAAATGGGCTTGCAGGATTCCATCACTCGGGCTTTTGACCCAATTACTTGCGATGTAATTTCGGAGGGGTATTACAAAAAAGGCAAAAAACACGGGGCATTTTACGAATACAACGCGTTTGGTGATACATTGAAAATCGAAACTTATTCGGAAGGGGTGTTGGACGGTCGATTTGAAGTATTTAAAGAAGAATGGGACGAAAAAGAGAAGAAGAATTTCTTGAAGTTGGATACCCGCGGTACCTATAAAAACGGGGTAAAAGTGGGTGCGTGGACGCATGGGTTTGCTACGCATTTGCAACAGCGCGAGGGCACCTACAACGAGGAAGGCGAGATGATTGGAAAATGGATGTTCTACGACAATAAAGGTAGAAAACTGATGATGTATCGCTACGAAAATGGGGAAGTAGTGGAGGAAAAGTATTTCGACGTTGAAAAGAAAAAGTAAATGAGCCAAATGGAGCCGTTTGTAATTGGATTGACCGGATTGAGTGGTTCGGGGAAAACGTTTTATGTGGAAGCGTTGAAGGAGCGATTGGGGGTTGATGTTACTGTGGTAGGGTTTGACGATTATTACAAGCCGTTGGAGATGCAGCACATCGATGACTTTGGGGAGGCGAATTACGATTTACCATCGGCATTGTACTGCGATCGATTTTACGAGGATTTGATGCAGTTGATCAAGAATAGGAGTGTGGTGATTCGGAAATATCATTTCGAAAACTACGATGCACCGGAGGAGACAGAAATTGTGAATCCAGCGCCGATATTATTGGTTGAGGGTTTGTTTGTTTTGGACATTCCGGAGGTAGATTCTTTGCTGAATTACCGAGTTTTTGTGGATTGCGACATGGATTTGTGTTTTAATCGGCGGATCGAGCGGGATGTTCGGGAGCGGGGTATTCCGCGTAAACGGAGTTTGCATCAATGGGAGCATCATGTATTGCCTGCATTTAATAATCACATCAAGCCGCACCAGGAGCGTTGCGATTTGGTGATTGAGAATATTGGATCTCCGGATAAAAATTTGGAGATCATCGTATCGGCCATCAAATCCAAGGCCCATCCTTCGGCTTTGGCTGCATGCCAGAATTTGTAAGAGATTATTTCAACATCGGATTTAGAATATCCTCACATTTGGTGTAAGTTTCATTTCATTACGCTGAAGGGATTCGTTTCTGTTCATTACGCTGAAGCGACTCGTTTCTGTTCATTACGTTGACGGAATTGAATCGAGCGGACTTTTACTTGCGATAATTATCAAATTTGAACAGCGTGTTTGAAAGGAAATTGAATCAATCTACGAAGTGATTGTGCATTTTTTACAATTGTAAATACGCAATTTGCAATTTTCGCAAAACCCATAAAATCAACACGTTTAATTAAATTTGTTATTCTATAATCAGGGAATTAGTTTCGTATATAATCAAGTTAGCGGTAATACAATAAAAACACGATATCAGATTGGAACAAATTAAACTAAATAGAGAAAATCCTAAAAAAGAATTCAAATTGAATTCCGCAGATAACTATT
>JACCED011177258.1_pt1 | contig 32013 bp, 37 predicted proteins | sample 7455021 | NCBI WGS metagenome assembly JACCED01 (sample SAMN15323456, study PRJNA562643) | freshwater metagenome | isolation source: river surface water | place: USA:Blue River Watershed | collected 2017-08-19 | reverse complement strand
TGAGCTACATAAATTAGAAAATAAAAAAAATAACACTGATTCTGATAAAGATAAATCAAAAAATAAAAATAAAGATAGTGGATCTGATAAAACAAATAATAGTGACAATAGAAAATATACACTTTCTTTTGATGATACACCATATCCAAATATAAATATGTTATATATACATTTGTTTAATGGTCAATATTATAATGATACTATTTATAATAAGAAAAAAATAGATGTAGAAAGAGAAATGTTAATATTATTAGCAGGCAAATTGGGTGTACATAAAATATCATATGATATATCAACATCAGATATAACTATATCACATACTGAAGCAAGTGTATCTGTTAAAGGTATAAAAAATGGAATAAATTTTAAAAAAGAAATTAGTAATACAAAAGAAATAAGTGGCAAAGAAGAATATTTAAATAGAGGAGCACCTACATATGTTGGATCAAAAGATATACAACAAGTAGAGGAAAATATTAAATTAAATCTTGGATCTATGGAATCAAATGTATTTAATTATGACTTTTATAAACATAATCAAAAATTAGAATCATTTGTTTATAAACGTTTTGAATTTAAGATGTCAAAATTAGAATATATTATTGATACAGAAGATATATCTGATTTTAGTTTCTTTGTAAAATCTTGTTTTAGTCAATTTGGTATTAATTTATCATATGACAAACTAGTTACAACATCACAAACAATAAAATATACACTTGAATTTTTTAGTGATAAAGCATTAAAAATGGAATATTTTACTACAAAGAAATGTTATAGTGATGAATTTTTTACAATAAGAGAACAATATGATAGTATAAAAGATAAAAATTTGGCAGTACAATATATTACAGAATATGTTACAAAGTTATGTAAAAAATGTTTTTATAAAGTACGTGATGGATGTGGTATGAAATATGATTATAGTAAAAGATTAAGTGAATTTATAAAAAATAATGATGATGGAGCATTTGAAAGTATCGCACATCAGTTTCGTAGTACATTACAAATTAAAAATTGGATTTATAAAAATTTATCAGAAAATTCTTTTGAAATAATAAATGAAGATGACAGTATTACTTTTTGTAAAAAACCAATTAATAGAAATAATACAGTAACAAATAAATCAGAACATACAAATTCAGAAATGCATGGATATCCATTATCTCCACCAAGAAGAGTACAAATAGAAGATCAAAATATTTATACTCGTAAAATGTCATATATTGATGAAAATGATAATAAAAATGATAGTATGCAAATATCTTCACGTTCCCAAAATTATAATACTCCCCGTTCACCATCTTCAAATAGTAATAATATTAATAGAAGTCATAATATTCTTGAAAATAATATTGATAAAAATAATATTGAAGGGAATGGGTCTCAAGAAAATATTAATAAATCTCATGATTCTACAGAACATGCATCAACAAGTTCAAAAGAAGAAATAGATTATGGTAATGAAAATATAGAAATAACATCGAGACCATCTACACCAACTACACCAACTATACAAAATACACCAAAACCAATAATAAATAGAAGAACAAGTAAACAAAATTTATTAGATGATAGAAATGAGATATTTTTAAAACAAATAATATCAGAACAACAAAATAAAACTGATGCTAATACAACTGAAAAACTATTATTAATAAAAGAATATAATAATCTAGATAAAAATATATCATTATTAAAAATAGATATAGAAACAAAAAGAGAAATCATAGAAAATGTTAAAAATAAAAATTTATCGTTAAAGAGTATTTTGGAAATGGAAATTGTTAAAACACAACATAAAATTGAAGAATTAACTAAGATATTATTAAATAATTCAATTAAAAATCATAAATCAAGTTCTCCCAAAAATATATCATCATCTAAACAAACACCAAATCATTTAGATCCAGCAAGTAAAGTAAATTCTCAAAATGAATTAGCATTATTACAAGCAAAATATAATGATTTAAATAGAAGACTGAAAGATAATGATAATAATTTAGAAACAGAAGAAAAAGCTTTATTAGAAATTATGAATAATTATGATGAACAAATAGTTAAAAGAAATAATATAGAAGAAAGATTAATTGATTTAGGTGTTAAAAAAGAAGAAATATTACAACCTAAAAGAGAAGAAATAACACAATCTAAAAAACAAGATGAAACTTATGTATAAATAAATAATTTATTCTTCTTCTAATAAATAAAACATATTCTTTTTAGAAATATTCTTTTTTAGAATATTTTCTTTAGGAATATCATCAATTTTTATTGTTTTCTTTTTTAATAAATTATTAGTTTGTTTTAATTTTGATTTATTCTTATTAATTAAATCAAAAATTGTTTCATTATATTTTGTTTTATTTTCTTGTGTAGTTGTGATATCTGCACCATTATTAATTAACCAGCAAGATAATTTATCAAAACCATTATACAGTGATCTATGTAATAATGTATATCCATATTCTTTTTTTAATAATAATGTTTTAAAATATTCTAAATTATCTTCTGAAGTATATTTATTAATTAAAAAATCGAGACTGTCTATTAATTCATCTTCTATTGTTAATTCTAATTTTTTAAAAGTTTGATGAATCACACAATATGGATTATTATAAGGAATATCTAATTTTAATTTATAATTTGTTAATAGAATATCGATAATATGTGTTTTTCCTTTTTTAATTGCTCCTGTTAAAAGAGATACTGGTGGGAAATTTTCAATATATTTATTTTTATCACGTGTGATTACAATAGCATCATCAAATGTTAAAAATTGTTCAAAAGTTGTGTTATGAATTTTAAGTTGATTAAAATTTTGTTCAATATCTTTAAATTTATTTAATGTTTCCTCATACGACATTTCCAATCTAGTATTCATTAAATTATATAATCTTAACCATAACTTCTCTTCTTCATCATTTAATTTAATATCTTTGCTGGTAAAAGTTGTTATTATAGTCATTTTATTTTCTTTAGAAATTGTATAAATCACAATAATATTACTATCCCGAATTTCAGAATCATTTATTTTAATACCATTATAAACAGTTGATAAGATTTGTTCTTTAGAAATATTACGTTCTTGCATACGTTCATAAACGTGTTTGGTAAAGTGAATATTATATTTATTAGCTTGAATATTGTTCATAGTAATTTAATAGTAACATAATTATAATAGATTATAAGTATAATATATTTTTCAATTTTTTGTATTAGATATAATAAAAGTTGAAATATTATAAGAATAATGTTATACTCTATAATTTAATTAATAATATATTAATTAAATGTCAATTATTGGATATTATAAAGATTATAGATATGTAGTAACTATTCGTGCAAATGATTATACACCATTTTCAAAAACTGTTATAAATCCAGAAACAGCTCTATACAAAACACAAAATTATGAAATATTAAAAATAGAAGATATTATTGAAAATGAAATTATTGACCCAACATTTAGAATTAAAAAATTAGTATACTTTTACATAAATAAAGAACTCGCAATATTTGATAAATTTATTGAATATGAAGAATATAAAATTTTTCCTCTTGGATATTCCGGTATGTATCGCGAATATCATGAAAATGGTAATTTATATAAACAATTTTATCATATAAATGGTAAGATACAAGGCGAATTTTTAACATTTTATGATAATGGTAATCGGCAAATAATTTGTGATTATGTACAAGGAGAGAAATTTGGAAGAAATATAGAATATAAAATTAATGGTGAATTATATTTTCCACTATAATTTATAAAAAAATATTACATCATATTTAGATTTTTAATACATGCCTTACAATAATGTTTAAAATCTTGAAATCCCATTCCTTTAATAATTATTTTTGGTTTATATAAATCACATACACATATATGTTTTTTTGCTTTACATAATAACAATTGTTTATTTATACATATACATTCACTATCAATTAATATATCCATTAATATATTAATATATTTATATTATTTAATAGTTAATATAATTTTTCTTTTATCATAACATATGATCTATATGTATTATCAAGTATAATTATGAATGCGCAAACAAAAGCATAAATACAAAATATAACATTACCTGTATGATTAAAATTAATATTATAATTAATTAGAGATAATAGTGAAAAGGTTGCAAATGAACCAAATAGTAACACAAATATAAGATTTATATTATATGTAAAATCATCTTCAGAAATCAGTGATTGAATTTCTACATCTAGTTTATATAAATGTTTTTTCATTTGATAAAATAATACCAAAAGAAAAAAATTTATATATGTTGTAACATATAACATTAATGATAAATCACTAATTTTTTCATAATTTTTATCAGTAATAAATCCCATAAGATAAGTAAAGCCTATGGGGGCTACAGAAAAACATAAAATAGTTGGGAGTACAAATTTGTATAGCATATTAATAATTATTGAATTAATATACTTAATTTACTATTATATTTTATAATGTATTAAAATATCAACTTTTTCTATTAAAAATTCATTAATTTTTTATTAAATAATTAACTTAATAACTATATTAATTAAATAATTACATATATGCTATATTACTTTGGTATACTTTTATTAAATATGTTAGCTCATAGCATCGTAACATTTTCAATTCAAAAATATAATAATATATATTATGAAGCTTTTGAAGTTTTTTTTTATAAAAAAAATATTATTAATTTAATTAAAAAATCTATTATGATTGTTATGATTGAAGATCCTTGTTTTCGAATATTATTGCCAATATTATTAAACTTATTTTTTGAAAATAATATTAAATTAATAAGCTCCATAATATTTTCATTAGGACATATATTGAATTATATTGATAATAATAATTTTATTATTTTAATGCCATTTCAATTATTTAATACCTTTATTTTAAGTTATTATATATTACATCAAGTAGATCCATTACAATCAATACTTTTCCATCAATTAAATAATATATTTATAATTTTGATCATGCATAATTTATATAAATATTTTCCAAATAAATCTTACAATAAAAAAGAGAATGATATATATGTTAATAAAATAATTCAGCATATAAAAAATATAAAAAAATCTAATATATTATAATGACAATTAAATGGATTATAAATACTCCGAATGGAAGTGAATTAAGATGTTTATTAGATGTTTCGATAATGTTAGATTGTAAATTTATTTATGATGAATTAAAAAATGAAGCATATTATGATCATTTTTCTGATGAAATATTAGAATTTGCAGATAAAATAGAATATTGTATAAATAATTTAAATATTAATATTTTAACTATAGATGAATTAGATAAATTAGAAAGAATAAAATTTATTATAAAGTGGTTACGATTTTGGGGAGAAAATGATTATTCTTTTTACGTTGCCTTAACATTAAATTAAATAGTACCGTTAATGTCAAAATCTTAAGACACCTAGTGGGTCTTAAGATTGGCACTGCAAGATATTATAAATTTAAAAAATTTTTATGAGCATTGCCAATATTTTCTTTTGAATTAAAAAAACAATCTATATGATGATTTATAATTGTATTACCAAAATTACTTGGATTAAAATTAGACATCATATCATTAATAGTTTCATTCAAAGCATCAGTTAAATTTTTTCCATTATTTATTTTACTATTCAATACATTAATATACATTTCTGTTGTAAAACATTTTGAATCGCAAGTACCTGTAGGATTTTGTGTATAATCAATTGATATTTCAGACATAATAATATTATATTATATTTATTTTTTTAAATAATAAAATATCATATATATATATAATATGTCATTAAATAATCAATCAAATAATGAATTATATGGTGGATTTGGCTATAAAGATTATTATGATATGGTAGAAAAGTCTGCTAAAAAATTATCTGATGATAAACAAAAAGCATATTCTGCATCTGGTAATAGAAAAAAATGTGAAACTAAACAAAAAGAAATTCTTAAAAGTTTAATAAAAAATAATAAAAAAATTACTGAAAAAATAAAATTAGCTAAAAAAGATATTTCAAAAATTACAAATACTACAGAAAAAGAAAATATAGAAAAAGCAAAAGAAGATATAAGAAAAGAATTATCTGAAGAAGGTAATAAAAATCCAGAATTAAGATTTTTAGATTGTACATCTGGTAAATTATTAAAATATTTAATTAGAATTGAATTAAAAAATTATAAAAAATGTTTAATAGAACAAAAAAAATCTGAAAAACAATTAAAAAAATCCAGTAAAAAAGGATCATCGCAAACAACAGATAAAGCTAAAGATTGTAGTAAAAAAGAAAATTTTTTAAAAATTGTAAAAAAAGAAACAGTAAATAACAAAGATATATTTTTTTTAAATACAACACATATATTAAAATTAATTAATGATTTAATAAGTATATTTAAAAAATTTCAGGAAGAATTAAATAAAGAATTACAGAAACAAGAACCTAAAATAAGAGAATTAAATAGTAAGAATTTAAAAAAAAATCCTAAATCTAATATTATTTTAGCAAGAATATCGCAAAATGAAATAATAAAAATATTAGAACAAATTACTAATAAAAAAATTAATGTACCACTTACAGAAGAACAAATGAACAGTAAAGTTTTTTCAGATCAAAAAGGAGGAGGATCTTGTAATTCTGATGCAACAGCCTTTTTTTGGTGGGGTCTTGCATTTTTAATTTTATATCCACCATTAGGATTAATATTGTTATTTATAGCTTTTATGATATCAACATCATGTTCAATGGAATATAGTATAGAAAATACTTATAGACAAACATATACAGTAAGACAAACAACTAATCAAAATCAAAATTATAATCAAAATTATAATCAACAATATAAAGGACCAAATGTAAGAAAAGCTACTGGTGATGTTGCAAGAGGAACTTTTATGGCAATGGATTCTATTTCTAATAATATTGCTAAAAGTATAACACGTCCAAATGTATCAAGATCTTTTTCACCAAGTTTTGGATCTAGTTTCAGATCACCAAGTTTTGGATCATCTAGTTTAATGGGATTAAGTTTTGGAACGGGATTATTTGGTGGAAAAGGAGATATAAAAGATAAACAAAGTATAAATATTGATGCATTGATTGAACAAGTAAAAATAACTATAGAAATTTTTGAAAAATTTAGAAAAGATATAGAAAAAATTCAAAATAAACAAACAGATGAAACTAAAAAATCTGATAATCTTACAGATACTTCATCTGTTTGTGCTTTTAATGCAGACGATACTTGTTTTGAAAAAAGAAAAAATCTTGATTATATTAAAAAGTTACTAAAGTCAATGGATTCTGTGTTTGATTATGCAGAAAAAATGGATGATAATCAAGGCAAAGAACTCGGAATAGCTATCGAAACTGATCAAACTTCTAAATAAATATTATATATATAATATTTATATATATAATATATATATAAATAATGTACGGTGGATTATTTTATAAAGATTATTATGATATGGTAGAAAATTCTGCTAAAAAAATATCAAATAATGATAAACAAAAAGATTATACTGCTTCCGAAATTAGAAAAAAATGTGAGACTAAACAAAAAGAAATTCTTGCAAGTTTAATTGGTAAAGTATCTACAGCAACACAATTTACAAAAGAAGATATAAAATTAGCTAAAAAAGATACAGGTTCTGATGATATTAAAAAAAAAATAAGAGGATTATTATCTACAAAAGGATATGACGGAAATCTTAATCCAAATCCAGAATTAAGATTTTTAGATTGTACATCTGGAAAATTATTAAAATATTTAATTAGACTTGAATTAAGAAATTATAAAAAATGTTTACTACAAAATAATAAAAATAAAGTAAAATATGATAAAGAACTAAAAGAATATAATAAATCAAAAAAGAAAGCACAATTATCACAACCAACTAAACCAGTAGATACAACTTGTGAATTAAAAATGGTAATTAAAGATAATAACATATTTAAATTAAATACCAATTATATATTAAAGTTAATCGGTGAAATTATACAAAATTTTATAAATTTAAATACAGAATTAAACAAAATTAAAGAAGATAAAATTTCTTCAAAACAATTAACTGATGCATTACAAAAGATAACAGGAATAAAGATTAACACAAATATTAGTGAAAAAGAAGCTAAAAGTATATTACCACAGGGTGATGGTGATTTAAAAGGAGGTGGTATTTTTGGGGGATGTTATATGATAGCAGCATTTTTAATTATAGGAGGACTGGGTGCTGCAATGGGTGGATTTTTTTTCCTATTGGTTGCTGGTATATTATTACTATTTCTATGTGGTTCAATTAACGCTGCTGTAGCAAACATAAAATCAAAAAATCAAAGCTCGGAAACTGATAATCAACAATATGATCAACAATATGATCAACAATATGATCAACAATATGATCAACAATACGATCAACAATATAATCAACAATATGGTGGAAATTTTCGTGATAGTAAACAAATACCTAGACTCGAATATATTAAAAAAATTAATATTATCATCCAAATATTTAATAATTTTAAAGAAGATATAGAAAAAATTAAAAATTATTATAATACAGAAGCAAATAAAATAAAAAATAATATAAAAAATATTTGTGTATTTAATAGTGATGATACTTGTTTTGAAAAGAGAGAAAATCTTAATATAATTAAAAAATTATTAAAAAATATGGATTCTGTTTTTGATAAGATCGACGCAAGAGAAAATGAAGAAGCAAAAACTGTCGGAATAGTACAAGAATCTATTGCTTAATACTAATATTATTAGATTATTTTATAAAGTTTAGACTCATATATATCACAATTATCTACTAGCAAAAAGTACTTAATATATTTATAAAAATTGAAAATAATATTATTAAAAATACTAATTTAATAATTAAGTAATTATTAAATTATAATGTCTTATCCTCTTACTATTTTTAATAAGCTTGTTCAAATTGATCTTCCATTTCAAATTGCTCCAGAAATTAAAAATGAATATTTTAAATTTCTTGCTATGAAAGTTTATACACAAGATTTAGATGGTACTATTATTTCACCATCAATTGAAATAGATAATATATGGCATCATCATCTATTATATAATAAACATTATTTAGATATGTGTATCAATATTAATTTTATAATATATCATTATCCAGAACGTGAAAATGATGACGAGTTTGAAAAGAATATTCGTCGTAATAATTTTATTGATTTGTGCAAACAATATTTTCCATCTATTCAACCAAAAATTCCACGAAAAATTATTCAAAAAAATATACATTTTGAAAATGAAACAAATGTGTTTATAAAAACTATGACAGGACTTACAAAAACTATATATATTAACCTTGATACAGAAACATTAAAAACTTTTAAACAAAAAGTATTAGATAAAGAAAATATTATGATAGAGCATCAGAAATATTTATTTCACGGAAAAATTTTAGATAATGATGATAAATTATTAAAAGATTACGGGATTGAAAAAAATTCTATTTTACATTTATATTTACAATTAAAAGGTTGTTAAACTAATTTTTTAATATTTCTGATAATCGTCGAGCACTTTCATTACAAATAATATTAATATTAGTTTCAACATTTTCTGATAAAGTTATTGTATTAGATTGTATTTTATTTAATTCTATACGATTTTCTAAACGAGTTATTTTTGTTTGATGTGGTTTATCTATAATTTTATTTTTATTTATATTATCATCATAATTATCATCATAATTATCATCATAATTATAATTACAATTATATTGAGTATCATTTATTTGTAACAATGATCTATTATGTATAGTACTACATTTATAATTATAAAGTAAATGTTGTTTTAAATAAATGTCACCCCTAAATACTAATTGACAATAACAACATTTTGTTAACATTTATTTAGAGTTTTAATATATGTATATATATTTATATTTATTTAACGACATTTATCAACAACACTTTCTACATAATTAAAAGGAATAATAAAAGTATTGTTATTACCACAATAATAAGTAATTATATTATCAAATACATTAATAATATAATTATGTATAGGTAAACAGTGTATAAATAGTTTAAATGCAATTATATAAGGGTCATTATCCATTTTGTATATATTTATATCATAAATTGTATATGAACTATATGATAATTAATATTTCATTTTTTATTTTATTTTACTCTGTTAATATTTTAATTTCAGTATTTAATTTTTCTTGATACATGTCATGTACATTATTTATAAATTTTTTATGTATTTCATTTACCGAATCCTTTTTTTCTTTAGATGTAGTTTCCATTAAAACACCGATCTTATAATTTTTTAATATATTTATAAAATCAATATTATTATTAAAAGTATCAATATAATATAATTTTTTTCTTTCATTATCAAGTTTACTCATTAATAATCTGTATTCAACTATAAATGTTTTGCCATTATATGGTATTTTTGTAGTATATGACGAAATAGGATCTACTTTTTTTAATTTACTAATTCCAATATATTTAACATCAAACATTTTTTTTTCATTATTTAGAATTTTATATATTTGGTTTTTTAATTGGTGAGATGTTTCGCCAAAAATTTTAGGTATATTTTCAATAGTAATATTACTCATAACATTATCATGTTCTAATATGGGTTTATATAATATCCCTGATAATTTATATATTCTACGATATATTATTTTTTCTATTCCATATGTGTATAAAATTCTAATTGATTCTTTTAAGTTTTGATGTTTATCAATAATTTCATAATAATGTTGACGTGGTATAAATGTTACACCATATTTTTTAAGTTCTATTTCATCAGTTGATTCATTAAATTCATAAATTTCAAAATTATCAACATCAGTGTATGTAAAAAACAACATTAAATAATTATATAATAAATCATAATTTGTCTTATCTTCTAAATGTCTTTTTTCTTCTTCTGTTATTGATGTATTATTTAATATATGATCTACTAAATATTTTATGTCTTCACCAATACTCATACAAGTTGTGATTAGAAAATTTTTATCTGTTTTATATCTATATTCATCTCCTATCATAAATATTGTTCTACTAAAATTCATATTATCAATACCTACAGTTATTTGTGGGGCCATTATAATATCATTAAATATGTCTTTTGTTTTATATTGAAATTGTGGATTTGACTGAGTAAATATATATACATCTTTTTTTACTAAATCTGATATATATGTTAATTTAAAAATACTAGTTTTAAATATTGAATCTGTAATTGAAACTTTAGATCTTAAATCATTTGGATTTTCTCTGCTATATTCTTTATAAGGAATATCTATATGTCCGATTAACTTAATATTATTATTTGAAAATAAATTTAAAATTTGATTAGTTACAACAAGAGAACAATCTGTTATATTTAATATATTTTCATCAAGTTGTAAAAATGTACATAAAAATTCACTATGACCAACTGTTTTTCCTTCATCAATATTAACATCAAATTGAATATTTTTTATATTTCCTGTTGATTCAATTACAGGAAATAAATCTTTTTTACCATGAAGAGCTCTAGATAATTCTTCTGATGTATCCATAGCGAATACAGGTGTTATATCAAATAAATCATATGAATCTTGTGTATATTCAAATTTACCAATCATTCTATCTGATACTTTAACATCATTTAATTGAAGTCTAACGAGTGATCTATTATGAGTTTCATCTTTAGAATATTCATTAAAACCAAATGGCGTTAATTTTAAAAGATTTCCACTTATTTCTCCTGTAAATGGGCATAACATACCAGTTTCAAATTCAAACCCTAAAGATTTAATATTAGAAAAATCTTGATGTGGTGAAAGAAATCCTCCCTTTAATTCTATATATTTTTTTTTATATTTAAGATACTTTTGTTTATAATCCATAATATAATATTATAAATATATTTTTATATAAATAATTTGTATAATGGTTTTTATAATTAAAACTATAAAAGACCCAATATATTTTGAAAATTATTTACAAGCATCTAAAAATGATTATGTTTTTATAAAATTTTATAAAAATAATAAAATTAAATTTTTTAATTCGATTAATAAAATAAAAATAAAAAAAATAATAAGTCAATCTTCATACGAAGGTCAAAATATTTTATATAATTTAGGATATAATATGCAAGAATATGACAAAATAATATTTAAATGTGTATATTTAAAAAAATCTAAATTTTTTAATAAAAAAATAGGTGATGTTATATTTATTATAATAAATTATAATGGAGGAATGATATTATATAAATATGATTTTCGAAATAATAAATATATTTATAACACTACTTTACTAGAAAATAAAGAAAAAAATAATATAAGTTAGTAATATAATGTTAAGTTTTAATGATTTGGATATAAAAACTATTTTTATATTATATTGAATAGTAGGTGCTAACTTTTTAGCTCCTACATTTACTTGTGGTTTTCAATATAATTTAGATAAGAGTCCATTTTTGAAACATATAATAGGGTTTTTTACTATGTTATTCTTTATAACTCTTAGTAATAATGAAAAAACAAAGGATAAATTTTTGTATTTTAAGAAAGTAGGTATAACATTTATTTTATATACAATGTTTATTTTATCAACAAGAGCTGAAGACTCATTATTTATAGTTTTTATGCTATTATTAACTGCAAATTTTATATTAAATTCTTATGCAGATTCATTAGATCCCGAATTATATGAAAAAGAGATTAATAAATATAAAAAATATTCAAAATATCTTACACAATTAACTATAGCTGTATTAGTATTATCTGTTATAATGTATTTTGGTAAGAAAAAATTACAAAATTCACGTGATATAAAAAATATAAATACATTCTTATTTGAAAATGCTACATGTAATTTAAATAAAAAAAAATATAGTTATTTCGATTTATTAAAAGGTGCATTTAAAGATGTTTTTCCTAAAACACTTTAAATAATAATTATTAAATTATATATTTAATTTGATGGTTTTGTTGTACATTTCTTTGTTTTACAATATCCCGTAGTACATTCTTTATGTCTATTACATTCATTATCAACGTCATTTAATCCACATTTTTTTGTAACTTGATTACATATACCACTTTGACATTGTATATCTGCAATACAGTCTTGTACTGATTTATCTACTATTTTATTTTGACATTTTTTATTAATACATGATTTATTTTCACATTCAGCATCTCTAATACATTCTTCATCGGGTTGTAACTTTTTATGACATATATTTGGTACAACGGTTGTTAAACACATACCTGAATTACATTCTGAATCTCTTGTACATTTTTCTTTATCTTCTAATACATCAATACATTTATTAGTTACTGTATTACATAAACGTGATGTACATTCTGAATCATTTGCACATTTCATATCATTTCCTACATAACCACAAGTACCATCTTCTTTACACTTTCCACTTTTACAATCACTTGGTTCTTTACATTTTTCTCCATCGTCTTTTTCATTTAAATTTTCATTATGTCTGGTTAAGAAAAGCAAAATAATAATTATTAAAAATATTATTAATAATATTTTTGTTTGTTTATTCATATATATTATAATATATTATATTATATTTTATTTTATAAAAATATTAATTTTGACAAATTTTATCATTTAATAGAGGTTCTCTTATTTTATTAAAAACTTTATCTCTTAAACTCTCCCAATTATTATCAAAAATAGGTTCATGTATATATACAATAACATTTGCATTATACCATCTACTAATTTTTACTTTATCACCTCTATTACCACCAACTCTTTTATTAAATTTAAGAGAAACTGGTAAAACACCAATATTATTTTCTGCACATAATTTAAATGAACCAGGTTTAAATTCTTTTGGAATTGGTATTCTTTGTGTTTCTCCTTCTGGAAATAATAATACAGTATGTTTTTCTCTTTTAATTAATTTTGTCATCATTTTCTTAATATTTTCACCACTTTTTTTATTTCCTCTGATATATGGTATAAAATTAAAAAATTTATATATTGGATCTTTAAATTTTCCTAAAAATGATGATACAACATTTTTATCATTTTTATCACCTAATAAATTATGTTTAACAACTGTATATAATTTTTTATCACTTTCTATATTTGAATTTATTGCATATGTTATAATACCTTGATCTAAAGCAGAATGATGATTACTCATTATAACTAATTTTAGATTATTATAATCTTTTAAATTTCTTTTACCACATACTCTTATATTTGTTTTAAAATGTTTTAGAATAAATTTTATAACTGTTGTCGGGGTAATTTGAGTAATTAATATAATTACTAATAATACAATAATTATTATTATATACCTAAGCATAAATTTACTATATATATTTTAAAGTAATATTTTTTTATATATTAGTTTAAAAAATAATATCAATATAATTTATATGAATTCAAAACATATTAAAAATATAGTAATCGCTATTATAGTTCTTATTATAATGTATAATATATTACAAATTTATTTACGTAGATATTCTATACCAGCGAAATATTTAAAAAATAGAGTATTATGGGTTTCTGAACCAGAATATTATAATCATTCTATGGCAAATGGTGTAATAGCAATGCGCCATGATAAAGTTGTTAGAAATAATTTTATAAATAATATTAAATGTATGTATACACAATCAAAAACAACTTTATGGATTTTTTCAGGAGAAAATTTTGAAATTAAAAAGAGTTTAAATTTATCTTGCGAAGATCCAAGAATGTTTTATTATAAAGAAAAATATTATATTATTGGTCCTGAACCAAAATTCTCAGAAGTCACTAAAGTAACTAGTGTTGAAATAAGACCACATTTAGTAGTTTTGAATAAGGATTTAGAATTAGAAAGTAATAAAGAATTTGATTTTACAGAATTTAAAAAACCAGTAATGCAAAAGAATTGGAATTTATTTACAGATGCAAATAATAATTTATATTGTTTTACAGATGTTTATCCAAAAATGAAAATAAGACAAATAGATTTAAATACACCAAAATTATATGGTGGATTTGAACGTGATATGACATCATTCTTTCCTAAACAAAAAGCACATCTTAGATGTAGTACAAATTTTATTCCATGGAAAAATAATACTCTAATTTGTGGTTTACATTTAAAAAGACATCTTAATGTTATTAGATCATTGTTTTTTGTTGTACAAGATACATATCCTTTCGAACCTGTAGCTTATAGTAAAACATATTCATTCTTTAATCAACAAAATTTAGTAGAATTTTTAACATGTATAAATTGGAATAAAGATAAGACAAAAATAATATGTTGTGTAGGAAGAGAAGATTATAATAGTTACAATCTTGAAGTTGATCCAAAAGATATAGAATGGAATTAATTTAGTTAACTAAATAACTAAATAATAAAATATATATTTATATTAGAATGGTATAGCAATATAATCATTTTGTACTGATATTTTTCTTATTTTATAACCAATTTCACTTAACCATCCAAATAATTCAGATTTATCATCATGTTGTTCAAAAACAATAACTGGGCGATATTTTTTAATTGTTTGTTCTCCACCAAGAAGAGCATTATATTCATAACCTTCTACATCTATTTTAATAAATCCGATATCTTTTAATTCTAATGAATCAATAGTTTTAATGTCTATACTTTCGCCTTTTATATCTCCTTCTTTTTCAACTATAGCAACTCCACCAAAATTATTTGATTTATTTTTATCTATAAATCCAAGATTTGCTTTTTTTTCTTTTTCACCTAAACCAAAATTATATGGTATAACATTTGTACAATTATTTTCTTTAAGATTTAATTTTAATAATTCAAAAACTTCTTTTTGTGGTTCAAATGCATATACATTTTTAAATAATTCACTAAGAATTACTGTATGTGTTCCAATATTCGCTCCAATATCTAAACAATTTAATTCTTTATTAGAATATTCTTTAAAATATTTATGTAAAAATGTTTCCCAATAATTACCTACTTTAAGTGTTTTTGATACAATAGAATCTAAGGGATTTATTACATATTTATGTCTTTTTACTTTACAAATTTTATATTTTTCATTATAAGGTTTACAATAATTTCTTACACCTGTAAAATCTCTAATAGATAAAAGTAAATTATCAGCTAATTCTTTATATTTTAAATAAATAACTAATAATATTATAATCATAACTATAATTATTTTTTTAATTCTATCTTTAATTCTATCTTTCATATAATTATACATTCTAAATTATTTTTAATAATGTCTAATTTAAAATAATATACAAGTTTGGTATCATATAGTGCCAAACTTAAGATCTCTGAAGGGTCTTAAGTTTTGGACATTCACTTTAGCAAAAAGTTCTTAATTTTAGGAGGTGCTTAAATTAAGCACTTTACAGTACTAAAAGGTACATCAAAAATAAAAAAAAAGACTATAAACAAAATTAGAAATCAGAATCAGAAAAATCACTCTCACAAAATTTATTCCTACCACAAATACAACCGGGCTTGCACTCGAGAAAACAACGTTCTGACACAGTTCGCGACCAAACCTTGTCAAACCCATTGATTTCGGCGTAATCCCGAAGAGAACTAAGCCCTCCACACGCAAAAATAATTTTTTCTTCCTCAGGAGTAAGAGGTTTCGGATTGCGGGCACGATCTTCCCACCACATATAGTCCCGCTCAATTTTGTCTTCGGGAATAGGGTGTCGTCCGCAAATACAACCAAGCTTACACATCAAATAGTGCTTCTCAGACACCGACCGCATCGACGCGGCAATCGGTCCACGCTGCTTCAAATACGAGCGCAGGTAAAAGAGCCCTCCGCACCCGTAAATCACCTCTTCTTCATCTTCCGTCAAGGGGTGAGGATCACGCGCACGTGCATCCCACCAATCGTAATCCCGGTCCGCAACCGGAACATCATAAAGAGCAAGAGAAACCATTTTGTTTTTTGATATAATGTTAAATTTTATGGAGATATCAGACATTTAACATTTTCAAATTTTTATAAAAATTGAATATTATAATATCACTTATTAAAAGTTAATAAGTTATACTAAAATAAGTTATATATTATGTCCGATAATTACGCATCACCGCTTCTTAACTCAAATAATACATTTCATTATAATTATTCAAATAGTCATGTAATAAATCCAATGTATTCTGATAAAGTTAAAATTAAATCACAATATTGTTGTGATAAAAGTTGTATTGGATTATGTGGTATTAGTGTGTTTATTTTGTGTGTTATAGTTCTTCTTATTATTTATTTTAGTTAACTAATTAGCAAGTTAAGTATTAAGTTAAATTATATATATATATTGAATGACAACACATAAAGAAGTTTATAATGACATTATATATCTAATAGAAAATAATAAAATAAGAGAAGCTCATTTATTATTTAATCAAAATATTAGACTTATCCATCATATGAATGATATTGTTTATTTAGCATTTAAAAATAATAAATTTGATGTTGGAAAAGAATTAATAAAATTTAACTTTGTTATACATAATCAGGGATATAAATATAATTATTCTCCATTTGATTTCTTTTGTAATGTATGTAAAAATGAATATATGAATATTTTGTTTATAATTATAGAAGATTCATATTTTTGGAATAAAGATAAAGTTATATTTGAACCAGAATATAAACAAACTCCTAAACAATGGCTTATTGCTACAGCTGGTTATATTCTTTGTACATTAAATAAGGTTAAATCTCTTGAAATTTTATGTAACAAATATAAAATAACTAAATTTGATGCAGATCAAAGTAAATTTTTTGAAATAGCATCTAAATACAATTATGAAGAATTATTAAATTTCCTAATTAATAGATATGGGTCTGTAGTATATGACCATTCTAATGGTATATGTGAAACATCTTTATATGATCTTCCTACATATGATGGAAGAAGAATGCCAATAATTGATGATATACAAAATATCACAGTTGGAAATCCAATGTATTTAGATTCTAATAAAAATAATAATATTTCAGTTGAAAATCCAATGTATACTGAAATGACAAAAACAATTAATAAATTTCAATCAATCGATAATCCATTGTATATTACTAAATTTAATAATAAATAAAAATTGAATATATTTTTTATTGTATATGTTATTAAATTAATAACTACTATTAACTTATTAATCCAAAATGACTGATACTAATGAACCTGAAGAAACTTATGTTGTTACTGAACAACCAAAAAGTATTTTAAAAAAAACCACAGATGTAGATGATAGATTTTCACACCAATGTCTTTGTGAAAAATGTTTATTTTCCAAATGTAAACATCCCTACAATGATAATTGTGATATTACTTTTAATGAATGGTGTGATTTTTATGTTTATTGTAATGGTAACAAATCTGAAGACCCTTGTTGTTATAGCATTATGTGTTTTCCTATTGTTCTTCCTATGAAAGTTTTCTTATGTTTGCCTTGTGTTTGTTATAATGAATTTCGTAATTGTTGTAATAAAACAGATAAAAAGAATTATATGTGTTAAAAGTCGACTATTTTTTTATTACAATAGAACATTAAAATATTGTATTCTATAAAAAATTGAAATAATATATTGTCTAATATATACCTTTATTTATTATAAAATATTACTTCATTTAAAATGTCTATTACCTGTACTAACTATCTTTTCAATAAGCTCCCTAATCTTCGGAGTAATCCGAACAAGTTGCCAAAGGACCATTCTGGTACACCCAATCTCGGTGGCAAAACGCTGAAGCTTCTAGCTAAGAGTGATGCTGAAAATGTCTATTGTATTCCAGCATACAAGATTGCTAACGGTGAGGTTATTATGCCTTTTCGTCATGCCGAATTTGCTGCTTCCTATTATAAGAATGTAAACGACGAGATGTATAAGCGCTTTGAGATTATTGCATACTTTTCGAAGTTTCGCAATCATCGTCTCATCAAGAAGATCAATAAAGTTATCGAGACGCATGAAAATAAAAAGCTTTTTACAATCACGGCAGAAATGGAACAAGAAGATAGTGAGTTTGACAAGTTTTATACGCTTGCAACTGAACTTAATGTTAATCCTTACAAGTATCTCTGTGAAGATTCTGATGTTGATGATATCGAACAATCAACAAATTCATGGTGTCTCAATCAATCTGCTACACGTGGAAAGGCTTCTGACAACATTGTTATCATTACCGATCTCAATGGACTAGATTGGTTCATTCTTATCGAACGCAAGAATGGTCCTGGTCGTTCTCAAGCTGCTTGGGCTGGCGGATTTGTTGATGGAAATGAAACTTTCACAGAGGCTGCTCTTCGTGAGAAAGATGAAGAAACCGACATTGTTATTTCAACTTCTGAGGAAATTACAATGACTACAAAGATTACCGAACTTCCAGTCATTGTTTCAAACGATTGGGATCCTCGTGCAAAGTTCGTTGAGGGAATGGAAAATGGAGCAGTTGTTACCCACTATTTCTTCACGAAAAACAATTCTCCTGTTAAAGGAGGCTGAATAAAAAATTGATTTTGATACATTTTAATATATTTTTTTATAAAGTTAACTAATTAAAGTATATATAAAATGTTTGTCCTTAATACCTTTCGGAAAGTTGTTAATCCTCAAACTACCCGTAGTCTATTTACAATTGTAAATCAGCAAGAATGTGCATTCCGTGAATTTCTTGGTCAAAATCGTGTAAAACTTGAACCAGGTATTCATCTTAAATTACCTTTCTTTCATACTATTCGTACAGTAACATTTCGTGAAACACGGCAACCAATCGAAAAAATTGTAGCTTATACAAAAGATAATGTTCCAGTTCTCGCAAGTGGTTCACTATTTTATAAAGTAATTGATGCTCATAAAGCATGTTATGAAGTTCAACACTATTGGGATGCTATTTACGCAGTTGGTATTTCTGCTATGCGTGCAGTTATTGGTCAATTTGAATATGATGAAATTGTTCGAGAACGTGCTGCTATTAATTTGTCACTTAATAAAAATATTGGTACATCAATTGATAAGTGGGGAATTACTTGTACAAATTTTGAAGTATCAAATTTTGAACCACAAAATACTGAAATTGCTCGTCAACTAGAACTCCAAATGGAAGCAGAACGTAAACGACGCGAGAATGAACTTAATACTCTTGCTATTATTCGTACAGCAGAAGGTACTAAACAAACAAATATTCTTGTATCAGAAGGTGAATTTATTAAAAAGCAAAATGAAGCAAATGCTTTTAAATATACTGTCGAAGTAGAAACTCAAGTACTTGCTCAACAACTTGAAACACTAGCACACCAATTTAATGGTAATCGTAATATGGCTGCAAACTTTCTTCTTGAAAAAGAACGTCTAAAGCATCTCCAACAAATTGCACTTAAAGACAATAAAGTATATTTTGTTGATCCAAAACAAAATCTACCAAGTGTAGCACCACTTGCTGATATGCTAAAATAAAAATTGATTTATTTAATAGTTAATTAATTTATTTATTATAGTAAATATATAAATTATTTAACTATCAAATAAATATGTCTATTCCGGTTTCTTATTTTGAATATAAAAATTTTACATTTAATGAAAAAACATTTGTTAAATTTTGGACAACTATCTATGAAATGTTGTGTGCTGAATATATTTGTGATGAAATATATCAATTTAAATATATTTTTGACAATATTAAACAAAAGAAATTTTATGAATTTACTACTCCTGCAGAAGAATCTAGTATATTACGAAATGTAATTCATGATATTTTAGTAGAAGAATATGAACAAACTCCTCTTGAAATATTCAAAGAATTCTATTCAACTATTAAAAATGATTTATATCAAGGTGTATATGGACACAGTATCACTATTTCTGTACCACAAAATAAACCTGTATTAGAAAGTGAATTACATGATTATTATACCTTTTATAATTCAGTATGTGGTTTTACACATTCTACGTGGCCTCATCATTTTCTTTTAAAAAAAGAATCATTTTATAAAGTTCAAAACATTCCTATTAAAGTATATTTTGCTCTCGTTGCAATGGATTGTTATATGATTATTAATAAAGAATATGAAGAAGAATATTGGGGGAACTAGAATTAAGTAACTAATATAGTCAACTAACTAATACAGTCAACTAAGTAACTAATACAGTTAATAAAAAATTGAAATTAATAAATGTCTAATATCTCTCTATAATTTTATTTAATATCAATTCAAAATGTCTTCCAATACCAATGGTATCCTCAATCAGGTTAATCCTGATAACTCCGCGAGCACTGCTCGTATGAACCTCCTTGTTGCGGCATGTGATTATTTGCGCAACTCTTACCCTACCCCTGGCGATCAAACTCCGATGATTCAGGAAGATTCGGCCCTGCCTGGCGTTAAGGCAACTGCTGCTATTTTGGTTGCAATGAACGGTGGCAATTTTGTTGAAGAGGCCCAATTTCAGAAAATTCTTCAGGATGAGCGCGAAAAGATTGCCCGGGAAGAGCGTATTTTGGCTGCACGGTGGCATATGTTGTTTTCTGTGCCTGAACGCGGTGATGTTACTCCCGCTATTCTTACAAACCCTCCCGCACCTGGTGTCTCTGCAACTGCAGCACTTTTAATGGCAAGCGAACCTTATGACCCCTATAGCATTTGGAACCCATACTCAGAAGAACAGCTTGAACGCGGAGCCACGCAGTTTTACGCAGACCTTTCCAATGTTGGCACTTTTGACAAGTCGGCTTCCCTTGACCAGCTAGCGGGGTTGATGCTTGAAAACCGGCCACTTACCCGCACCGAACTTATTTTGGCAATGAAGTGCAATTATCTTGCAAAGCACCGTCACTATGCTGTCACTTGCAACTTTAATTTCGGCTTTCTCATGCGAACGTTTCGTCGGCGCTGTGGTTATAAGGAGTGTCCGTGCGTGTGTGCCAGTATCGAGCCGAATTTCATGTATCAGTAAGTATTTGGTTAGCTTTATTTATTTAGTTATATATTTAGTTAGTTAGTTATTTTATTTATATATAATATATGGATTATCATAAAAAATATTTAAAATATAAAAATAAGTATATTGAATTAAAAAATAAGTTATACAATAAAAATAATATTTTAATAGGTGGTATTAAAAATTATTTTTTACCTTGTGATATATATCATTATACAGAAAGTATAGAAATATTAAGTACTATATATAATTATATTATTGATGAAAAGTACAAATATTTATTAACTGATAAAATTAATTTTTTTTATGATGACAAACTTTATCGCAGAGATTATTTAATATTATTAAATCCTATAATTAATCAATTAAACCAAATAGAATATAAAAAAATAGGTATTATTAGCAAAGATAAACATATAAGAAATGGTATTGAATATGGTGGTAATTTTATTGCATCCCCTCCTATTATAAATAATAATTTAATTTCACAAAAAATTTTTTGTTTTTCTGGTGCATCACATATATTTTTAGATAAAATAAATACTAATGTATTAGATCAAGAAATTATAGAATTAAAGTGTTCTTTTACTTATTTTTATGAAAGACATATAGATGAATGTTTATGTTTTATGCCTTATCGTGATGATAATGGTGTCGATACATATAAAATATGGATTTATAAAATTAGAAATTTGTATTTATCTAGTTCTCTAGAAAAATTATTAGAAACTATTTTACAATTAAGTGAAGAAGAAAAAAATATAATTAATCAAAATATTATAAATAATAATAATATAACAACAAAATATGGAAAATTATATAAACTATTACTAAAACAATCATTATTATTTGAACAAATTAAAAATAATAATTTACATAATTATTTAGAAATTGAAAGATTAGAAAATTTAAATATTATTTCTAATGCTTTATTTAATGGAAATTATGATATGAATAAAGATAAATTTGTAGAATTTCCAATAGATTTATATGTATATGATACATTAAGTTTTTATATAACAAGTCCATCAATATTTAATAGAGTATTTATTAATAGACCTGATAATGAACCATCGTTATTATTATATCCAGATATATATACTATTACAAAAAATAATTATGAAATTATGAAAGAATATGTTCCACATTCATCAGAAACAATAGAAATGATTAAAAAAGATCTCATGATATGTAATGAAAACATATTAAAAGATAATATATCAAATAATGATGATTATTTAATATTTTATGATAATTACCTTAAAGAACGTCAAAACCAAAATATTAATTATTCACTTTTAAAAAATGATTATTATAATATTTATTATGTAAAAGATGAAGAGGTTAATGAAATATTTCAAAAATATATAAATACACATAATAAAAATATTATATCTATACCAGTTAACACATTAATGTTTCATAATGATGGTAATGTAGGAGGTAATATTCATTGTTTAACACAAAATAATTTTACTATACAACATAGATTTAGACAATAAAAAATCTATTTTTTCTTATTTTATTTACTGTAGTTATTTTATTTATATATAATAATATGGATTATCATAAAAAATATTTAAAATATAAAAATAAGTATCTTGAATTAAAAAATAATTTAAAAGGTGGAGAAAATGTTTTTGATTTTGATAGATTTTTTAAATCTGAAGAATCTAATAAATTATATGATGATAAATTATTAGACATTTTAACTATTAATAAAATTTCAACTGAATTTCTGTATAATATTAAAAATGATTTACAAATATTTTATCAAAATTTATATGAAAATCTAACAGGAACAACTTGTGAAACAATTTATATTCCAACATATTTTAATGATATTTTTAGAGTAAATTATTATGAACAATATAAGTATTATAATTCTTTTTATAAAGAAGAATTTGAAGAAATTATAAGTTTAAATAATGATTTTAAAAGATGTGTCACTAGAAAAATTATTGGTATTGGTAATTCTATACAAAATATAAATAAAATAGAAAATATAATTTCAGAAAATATTGTTCCATTTCTTAAAAATTTAACAGATAAAACTAAAGATTTAGATATGAAGAAAGTTAAATTTTTTATAGATTTTGCCGATAAATATTTTGAAAAAATTAATACAGAAAATGATGAAATAACAAAATTATTAGATAAAATTAAAGAATTATTGGGGAAACTTAATAATTTTATATTTATTTATAATATTAGTATTGGAAATCAAATTGGATTAAGTGTTCAAGAATTAAATACAGATAATCTTACAAAAGAAGAAATCAATAAAATTGTAGAAGATAAAAAGAATTTATTTATGACAAATGTTCTTGAAGAATTTGCAAAATCAGAACATAATACTAAAGTTATATTTATTGGATTAGAATTTATTAATAATAAAAATAAAGAAATAATTAATAAAGATAACTTTGAAATAGAATATCATGCAAATACTATTATATTAAATAAAGCTAATCGCGATGATAAAATATGTATAGTTGGTCAAAGAATTGAACCACATAGACATTCTAATACATATTGTAGAAATAGTATTAGAAAAGAAATTAGAAGTATTTTTAATAACTTTAAGAATAATTCTTTTTATTATGTAGATTATTATATTAATGGACATCATGGATTACAATATAATGAAAATATTAATATTAATACAAAATATTTAGGTGATTTATTTAATAAAGAAACCTATTTTTTAGATAAAATAAATATATTAGATACTGAAGGTGGATTTTGTGCTACATGGTGTGCATATATCACATCATTTATATTATTGAATAAAGATAAAACTATAAATAATATTTCTGATTATTTATTATCTTTTGATATAACTTCTAAAGATGAAAGAATTATTGATACACAAGTAGAAGAATTTAAAATACTTAGAAGAAAATATGAAGAAACTAAATCAGATTTAAATATATTAAATTTAAAACAATTCTATAAATTATTTTTGGAACATTATAAATTAGCATCTATAGGTCATACTAAAGGATACAAGTATATCTTTTTAAAAAATACAAAATTATATTTATTTATAATGTACTTTTATAAATTTTTAGATGATGATATTAAACATATATATAATAATATTATACATACAGAAGATATAGATGATATTAAAAGAACAATAGAAAATATTAATATTGATGAAGTTAATAAAGAAATAGAAAGAAATAAAATAATTAAAATAAATATAGATGATAATATAGATAAGTTTGATAAACACTTTTGTGAAGATGAATTATTTGATCATAATGAATTATGTAATGTAGATAAAAAATGTAAGCCTGTTTCACATGATAATGTTTGTTTTAGTAAAACAAATGACGTTGGAGAAATTTGTTTAGATGGTATGACTAATAAACAAAAACCAATAAGTCAAGAAGAAGAAGATGAAATAATAAAAACAAAAAGATTCATTATTTTTTTAAAAAAATATATGACTGAAAATCAATTAATTTAATTATATAATATTATTTATATATTAGTAATATTATATGTGTGATAACATATGTGATATATTTTGTTCGAATATTTACATTAAAATTAGTGATAGATGGTACAATCTATCTGATTTTTTACAAACTCATCCAGGCGGTGAGAGTATTTTAAAAAAATATAATAAAAAAGATGCTACAGAAAAATTTTATTCTATCCATAAACATTCTAATTATTTACATACACTGGATGACTTTTTAATTAGAGATCAACAATTATTAAATAAATTAAATAAAACTTAAACAAATAAAAGTTGAAAACTATATATTCATTTATTTATTATATAAATATTAAACTTATTAACTTATTAACTTATTAACTTATGAGTAATTATATTATTCCTTACATAAATATCTCACCAATAGGTGTTAATAATTTTTATAATTCTTATCATATTAACTATATTATTGGTAAAATCAAAGATTCTATTAATTATGATGAATTAGTAAAATCTTCTAATATTTATAAAAATTTAGAATTCCAAAAATTTGTAAATGAATCATATAAATATAAAAATCAATTCCAACCAATACCAAATTATTATGATGATGATGTTCGAGATAATTTTGATATTTATGGTACAATGTATGAAGAAATTCACGATAATATTACTTTTTTAATTAAAATATATTTCTATAAAATTAAAAATCCAGAGCTTTTAACAAAAAATTTTATTGAAAAGTTTAAACTAATATTTCAATATGACTACTTTATGAAAAATAATATTCTAAATATGGATTGGCATTCATATCGTCTAAGCTTATTTACTCAAGATATTGAACAAAAAAAGTTTTATAATCTTGCATATTCTAAACCAGAATATTGCGAAACAAAATTATTTTCACATCAAATAAACAATATTTCATGTATGTTAGATATTTATAATAATCCTGTTGAAATATCTATTACAGATAATCTTATTATGAAATATGATAATGGACTTATATATGATTTTGTTACACAAAAATTTATTGCAGAAATAGATATACCAATTTGTAAAATTAATAGTGGAATGATTTTAGATGAACCGGGAACAGGTAAAACATTACAATTTATCTTATTTCTATTAGAATTAAATAAAAATTCTCTTGTATTAGTTCCAAATGATTTTATTAAAAAAGTATGGTTAGATGAATTTAAAAAACATATCAATTTTAATATGTTTAATACAAATATACAAATTATGAGTTTTGAAAATTTAAAAACATTTATTGAAGTAGATAAAGATATTCTAGATAACTTTGAAATAATTGGTATTGATGAAATTCATATACTTTATACAAAAGAACTTGAACTCTTCAAAAAGATTATTCAAAGTAATATTAAATCTAGATGGGGTATAACAGGAACACCATTTGTAAATGAACAATCGCTGTTTAATATTATTAAATTTCTTTCTGGAAAAAATTTTATAAATGAACGTCTTGCAAATAATCCTTCTCTTCAAAATAATCTTGTTAAATTATTTTTAAAAAATCTTAAAATAAATATGAAAGAAGATTATGTATGGCCTGAATTAATAATAAGTGATATTTTTGTTACATTAGATAAAATTCAGAGAGATTTATATGATACTGAAGCCAAAACAACTTTTAATAAACAAAATTTGAGAAAGATTATATCAGAAGTACAACTTATGTTTAATGGTGATATTAAAACTCCAGCAGAATTAAAAGCATATGGTCTACATCATTATAAAAAACAATATGAAACAGAAATATTGAAAATAGATGAATTAAATAAACAATTAGATAATATTATTCAAAATGAAGATAAATTTGATCAATTGGAATTTGTTAACAGACAAAAACATTATAAATATTTAATTGAAAAACAACAAGAAGTTGTTAATAGACATAAATGCGGTTATGAATATTTTATGAAATCAATTGAAGAGATTACACATATTTTTGAAAATAAAGAAATGGAAGATCAATGTGCAATATGTCTAAATGAACATCAACCACCTATTAAATATCTAAAAACTTGTGGACATTATTTTTGCGGTGAATGTATTGATCACTTTACAAATAATTTTAATAATATTAAATGTCCAATTTGTCGTCAAGAAATAGTCAAAGCTAACATTGTTACTGTTCAAGAAGTTGCAGAAATTAATTATAGTCCAAAGTTACATGAAATTATTAAATTAATTTCAGATTCAGATACTAAATTTATAGTATTTTCACAATTTAATGTACTTGATAAATTTTGTGACTTATTTAATAAACGTGATATTAAAGCAATTATGTTAAGTGATTATATTAAAGGACAAGATTGTAAGGTATTGTTATTATCATCAGAAAAAAATGCTGAAGGTATTGATCTAAGTGAATTTGATAAATTGATTATATTTGAACCATTTGAAGATCATATGTATTGTAAAGAAATAGAAAAACAATTAATTGGTAGAATTCATCGGGTTGGTAGAACAATATCTGTTAATGTTTTACGATTAATTACTAAGGATACTATTGAAGAAGAGATATATTATAGCATGAATGCATAATATTATCAATAAAAATTGAAAATTTTATTTATATAGTAATCTAGATAAATAATTATATATCATTAAACCTAAAATGAGTTCCTCTTATAATACCATTATTACAACCCAGCCCGTTATTTCTCATCTCGATGAGCCTAAAAAGACTGATTTAAATCCTCACAAGAATTCTTGTGAAAAGTTCTGTACCTGTAATTCTACAGCAGAAAGATGTCCTAAAAATTGTCGAGAATTTTGGGATACTTTTATATTAGATCGTGAATTTGGGGGATCTTATAGATCATTTAGTTTTTGGAGTTGTATATGTTTTCCTTTAAGTCTAGTTAGAAATTCTATGTATTTTGGACCATGTATTGTTTACAATGTTTGTCGCAATAAGTGTGCAAATAACAGCGAAAGTAAAAATTACTTATGTTAATCTTTGTTTATAAAAAAAATTGAAATATTATAATGTGTATATATCCTATATATATTTATTGTATATTAATCCATATTAATCAAATTTAAATAAGTGTAGTATAAATAATACAATAATGTCAGTAAAATCAATTAAGTCGTATCTTAGTAAGCTAATTATTAATCGGTATAATATCTATTATATCGATAAGGAAAATGATGATGTTAAACAACTCACAAGCATCGATAAAATCAATCAATGGGGAACACAGAATAAACTGTTTTATGAGAAGGATGGAAAAATTATTTTGAATAAGAAGAAGCTTTATTCGCTTCAAAAACAAAATAATATTCGTGTTAAGATTTATAAGACCGCTAATTCGGCATATGCGTCGCCAGTAGATAATATTCTCGATGAGAATATTTCTTTCGAATACAAGATGGATATTCTTGTAAATGGACAGATTGTCTATTCTATGGAAATCGAGTCTTCTGGGTTTAAGACTAACGATATTGATGAGATCAAATCTGGTATGTTTGATACTTTTAATCTTATTTCAAATAAGTGCGTGTTTGTAATTCTTTATTTATTGTCGTAATAAAAAAATAAATAAAATCATATTAGTCATCGTTTTCATCCTCCTCTTCAATGCTGTAACATTTGTTATCATTGGATTCTACTTTATGCTTGCGTTTAGCTTTGCCTTTAGAGTTGATTGTAACCTTTTTCTCATCATCTTCGTCATCTTCGTCATCCTTCAACAAGCCATACGCCCTCTTCCGTTTGTTTATGACGATTTGAAACAATATCTTTCGGATTTCGAGTTTTTCTTCCTCAGTAGTAGTGTTTTCAAATAATTTTGTTTGGTTTTTTTCTAAATCAAAAACCACTTTTTTTTCTGGTTTGGGATATAAACGAATGTAGGGACGCAAACAGGGACGCAACCTCGTCTCAACAACAAAAGAAAATGTGTTTACATCCGTCACGGGAATTGCGTCCGTGTTTGCATCTGTGTTTGTGGGGATAGTGCAAATGTGCTCGTGGTAATACATGATAAATTTAATTATAATAATTTTTGTATGATATTTTAGACTCTTAAATATTTCAATTTTTATTTTGTCTTAACTTTGTCTTTGTTATTATACATCATTAATATAACATCATTTTTTGTATTCTTTTTAGCAGAATCATCCATATAATTTATTTGAAATTCAGAAAATTTATCAACTACTTTTTCAGAAATTTGTTCTGTATCTTCTAACTCTTCGCATTTGTCTATTAAAGTATTTAACTTTTTTCTAAGAAATTTATCTATAATGTCTGTTTTAGGTTTAGCTACCCATTTGTCTCCTTCAAAAACTTTAATGTCTTTTGATTTTAAATTAGTAACACATATATTATGATTTGCAGGCATAGTATCATCGAAATGTACTTTTTCTATAAAGTTAATAAATCCTTTGAAATAAGTATTCAGATATTTTTTGTAATCTTCTAATGTTATATGTGATAGATCTTCATTACCAAAATTATTAATCATGATGACGTTGTTGGTTATGTTGTTATTGGTTATATTATTAGTTATGTTTTGTTGTGGTTGTAGTGGTTGTTGTTTTGCTTGTTTTTCTAATAATTCTATTAACATATTTTTTAATATTTTATTTTCATTTTTATCCTTTTCCAATATTAATTGTTTTTGATCGTCCAATAATTTATTTTTTTCTGTACATGATTTATTAATATGTCGAGTGAGATTACTTTTTGTTTTATATTCACAATTACAAAATAAACAAGTAGTTTTTGTTTCTAATGAATTTTTAGTAGTTAATAATATTTTATCATCAATATCTTTAATTTTTGCATCATAATCCATAGTTTTTTGTTTGCAACCTAATTTTTTTGATTTATGTCTAAGAAATAAAGAATTAAATTCAAATGTCTTGTTACAAGTTTCACACTTATACATAATTATATTACAATTAATACAGTTAAATATATTTATTATAATTATATATATAATTATATTTTTTACAAGTAACAAGAGTCTATAATTATATATTTTTATAGATGTAAAAGTATATAAGTATCATTATATTAGTTAATCATTAAATAGGATTTTTTAGGAGCAGAAAATATAAAATAAATAATAATAAAAAAAGTAGTATGTTTAATAATTAATTACTAAATATTATGTAATTATTTTAATAAAATAAATAAAAATTAGATACTTATTACTTGTAAAAAATATTTTTTGCAAATGTCCAGGGAGATTTTTTTAAATTTTTCATAACATAAAAAAATATTTTTAAAATTTATCAAATGTATTTTTAAATTAAAATCTCCCTGAGTATATTTTATATACTATTTTTCTGCAAATTTGCTTATATTCTTTTTCTATTTTTATACTAATAAAAGTATATATGTATTAGATTATGATAAATCCTATTATAGGATTTTTTTGATATTTATTTTAAAAATAAAAAGTATACAATAATAATAATAATTTTATTAATTACGAATAATTAAATAATATTTTACGATACTTATTACTTGTAAAAAAATATTTATTAAATAATTTACTACATAAAAAATGGTCGATAATAGTCATCATCGTGATCATCTTCTACAATATTTTTTTTGATTAGATTATTATTATCTACACATACACCACAATGATCTTCATTATTTCTATCAAAAATTTGATTAATAACTGTTTCTGTATTTTTATGTGGGATAGCCCATCGTCCTACAAAAACTTCCTGCTTTACAACTGGAAACAAAGTAGTAATAGATTTAGATGAAAAATTACGAAAGAAAGACATTTTAATATTTATGTTAATAATACTATATAATTATGTTGTTATCTAATATATAATCTTATTCAATTTTTTATTTTTTGTTGTATTTTTGTAGCAATTTTTTTATAATTTTTAATAATATTTTTATAGTCAGGAGATGCAGCCCACATTAACATATTTAAATGCAAGATTGTTGGTAGTCCATCATCATCATATAAATCGTAATTTTTTGCTCTACCAATCATAGATATTCTACGTTTACAATAATCATCTCTATGATGTTCCCATTTCTCACCATCAGATTTTGATTTTTTAACAGGTAATGATTTCATTTTATCCCATTTACCATTTAATTCTTTATATAACTGTAAAAATCCTTTATCACTTTTTGTAGATTTTTCTAATCCGCGTGATTTACGAGATATATCATAATAATTTGCTAATGGCTCAAATATTTTAACTATTTTAAGAGGAATTAATTTATAATTATTTTTATTACCTCCTATTTGTAAATTAGTAAATGTATACAATTCCATTTATATATTATAAAATTACATCTTAATAAAAAATTGATATATTATTAAATTAACTAAATATATAGATAACTTAATAATTATTTAAATAAAATAATGGAAGACACAAATACACTTGTTAAAGAATTATTAGACTTAGATATTCTAGAAAATATAAACATAAATAATAAACAAATAAACAAAGATAATTTAGAAATATTTAAAAATAAATATCAACAACTACCCGAAGATATACAAAATTATATTATACAAAATACTCTAAGTAAAATAACAGATTTTACTTTAAAAACACAATTATTAAC
>JACCED011520341.1_pt1 | contig 32096 bp, 23 predicted proteins | sample 7455021 | NCBI WGS metagenome assembly JACCED01 (sample SAMN15323456, study PRJNA562643) | freshwater metagenome | isolation source: river surface water | place: USA:Blue River Watershed | collected 2017-08-19 | reverse complement strand
GAACGGTCAAACCCGAGACCTCAGCCTCCCGTCGCATCGACGCAAATGCCGCGTGGTCCAACCCTCCGGGCTTGTCGAGATGCACATGTTTCCCCGCGCGCACCGCCCGCAACGCTGCTGCGGTAGAATTCCCGATTGCCGTCTCCACTAAAATCATCCGCACGGACCGGTCGTTCAACAATGCCTGCTCCGAAACCCTCGGCACTCCCTCATACGCCGATCCCAACCGCTCGTCCGCCCCTGCAATCCCCACCACTTGGTAATCCGAAGAGAGCCGCCGAACCGCTTCCAGCTTACCCGCAGCATGCGCGTGCTGTGACCCAATCTGCCCCACACGGATTTGCTCCAGCCCTCCGGCAACTGCCATCGCCCCCGCACCTGCACCAGCCACTCTCAAAAACATCCTTCGATCCATCATGTCCACACCCCAAAAGCACGCCCTCTGCCACACCCATCACTTCCCACCCCGCTTCAACACCCGCTCAATCAATCCGTAAGCCTCAAACCTCTCCGCATCCGGAAAATCATGATCTGCATCGGGATGCCGCACCACCAACCGATCTCCCACCCCGTACAATCGAAACACCGGCTCTACTGCCGCCGAAATGCGCGCCACACTTTCCCAACGGAAATTGCCGTCCCGCTTTGGAGCGTTCACGTAAACGAAACGAGGCGCGAGACACGCCAACAACTCGTAATAATCCCACGGAACATACGCTGCCCGCTGAACAAAATCAGCCATCCGCATCATGTACCGCTCCTGAACATACCCCTTCAGATTCCCGCCGTAATAGTCCAACAACGAATCGAAACCGCAACTGCTCACCACGACCCGAATCCGCTCATCAAAAACGGCAGTGAAGATGGAGTTATGCCCGCCCAACGAATGGCCAATCACTGCAAACCCCTGCGCACGATCAACAAATGGAAGCGCGTCCAACAGATCCAACCCCCGAATGTTATCCCAAATCGCTTTCATCGTTCCGCTTGCCATACCCAGCCTCGCCAGATCCGGTTGGTAATCGGCCAGAAGAGGATACGCAGGCGACAACGTCACGAAACCGCGTTCCGCCAGCTCCGCAGCATACTGTCGATGCGGCTTGCCGCCCAATCCCACCACCACCTTGTGCCCGATCTTGTTCTCCGTCGGATGCAAACACAGCACCGCCGGCGCCTTCCCACCATCCAGAACACTCTTTGGCACACAAAGATAGGCAGGAACCCTTCCGCCAGGCTGCGCTTGATACGAGATCAAGCGCCGTAAATAGGACCCGCAATCCACCTCCTCCTCCATTCGCACCTCCAACGCCGACCGCATCGAATCCCCAGGAAGCGGCCCTGCGATCCGCTGAAAACCTTCCAATGCTTCATGCCTCCGATGCGCCCAATCGCCCACGCTCTTCGCTCGCAAAAGCTCATCCGAACCCGGCACCCGAAACTCCAGCAAATCTTCCCGACTCAATCCCCGAATTCTCGGCACCTCGGAAAAGGCTGTGAGGCCAAAAACGAACATCAACACCCATGCACCACCCTGAATCCATTTGTTCATCATCGTGCTTCTCTCAAGCGAATGCCGCGCCGCCACATGCAGCATGAGAACTTCTCGCCGCACCGACGACCGGCGCCGAGCCCCGGATCGGTCATCGCGGGTTGGAAAGCCCGTCGATTATCTCAAAAGCGGAATCTCCCCTGCTTTCCCACCGCTCTAGCGGCGCAAGCAAGAATCGCAACCGCTTTTACGTCGCATCCATGAGCCCCTGCAAAACCACCCACCTCCAATGAACCGACGCGCCTTCCTCCGTTCCACCTCCACCCTCGCCGCATACGCGTTTGCCCCCTTGGCCCCCACACTTCTCGCAGCTCGGACCGCCCAACCGAGTCTGGGATTCAGTCTGTACGGAATGAAGAATGTTCCCCTCGGTGAATCGCTGAAACAGTGTAAGGAAATTGGATACGACCACGTCGAAGTTGCGCTCAATAAAGGCTACCTCACCGATCCAGACCTCTTCACTCCCGCCCAACGCGCTGCTCTCGCCGAAGACCTCCACACGCTCGGGCTTGGCATGCCCTGCCTCATGGTGAACCTCTCTCTGGTTGGCGAAAAAGCGATTGCCGAAGGAGTTCCTACTCTCGAAAAGGCCTCCGTTTTCGCGCACCACCTCAATCCCTCGCAGCCCCCCGTCATCGAAACGGTGCTCGGAGGAAAACCCGCCGAATGGGACCAACTGAAAGACGGGATGATCTCAAACCTCCGCGTTTGGGCCGAGGTCAGCGAAAAACACCGCGTCACCCTCGCCCTCAAAGCGCACGTCAATAGCGCAGTGAACTCTCCCGAACGACTTGCGTTCCTTCTCGAAACCGTCCCATCCCCTGCCCTCGCTGCAGCATACGACTTCAGCCACTTCCAACTTCAAGGAATCGAGATGGAATCCAGCATGCGAACCCTTCTCCCAAAAACTCGCTTCATCCACGTGAAGGATTCTGTGAAAACCGAAAAAGGCTTCCGCTTCGTCCTCCCCGGCGAAGGAGATATCGATTACCTCCGGTTCTTCTCCTTGCTGAAAAAGTTCAACTACACCGGCCCTGTCTGCGTCGAAGTCAGTGGCCAAGTGTTCAATCAACCCGGCTATGATCCGCGGACCGCAGCCCTCAAAAGCTATGAAGCACTGGCGGTTCCCATGAGACGCGTGTTCGCCCCAAACGAATCCACACCCGCACAGCACTGAGCGACTGCGACCAGACATCCCAACCCGCTGGGCTAGCCCGGATTCCCTCATCAGCTCGCAGCAGTAACACCCTTTTAACTTCCCCGTGCACATGACCAGACTCTTCGCTCTCCTCCTCGCGCTCAGCCTCCTCACACCCGCGGTGGTGGCGGACACAACACTGCCCAACATCGTTCTCATCTTCACAGACGATCAAGGCTACGCGGATGTGGGTTGCTTTGGCGCAAAGGGATTCAAAACCCCACACCTCGACCGCCTCGCTGCCCAAGGTCGCAAGTTCACTGATTTCCACGTCGCGCAAGCGGTATGCTCCGCCTCCCGAGTCGCCCTTCTAACCGGCTGTTACCCCAACCGTATCGGCTTCAGTGGCGCACTCGGGCCTCGCTCCAAAATCGGACTCAACCCTGCCGAAACCACCATCGCATCGCTCCTCAAACAACGTGGCTACGCAACCGGCATGGCTGGAAAATGGCATCTCGGGGACCACGCAACCTTTCTGCCGACCCGACACGGCTTCGACGAATACCTCGGCATTCCCTACTCAAACGACATGTGGCCCTACCATCCAGAGGCCAAACGTGGCGCCTACCCGCCGCTCCCCCTGTACGAAAACGATGCAATCATCAAAGAAGGCCTGACCGGTGATGACCAAGCCCTCCTCACCACCCAATACGCCGACCGCGCCATCCGTTTCATCGAGAAGAACAAGTCGCGCCCGTTTTTCTTCTACCTCGCACCCAACATGCCGCACGTCCCTCTCTTCGCAAGCGCCTCATTCAAGGGCAAATCACAAGCTGGTCTCTATGGCGACGTCATCATGGAAATCGACGATGCCGTCGGCCGGATCCTCGACGCCCTCGATCATCACGGCCTGACGGATAACACGCTCGTCATCTTCACCTCTGACAACGGACCGTGGCTCTCTTACGGAAACCATGCGGGGTCCGCCCTTCCCCTCCGCGAAGGGAAAGGCACGAGCTTCGAGGGCGGAACACGCGTTCCCTGCATCATGCGTTGGCCCAAACAAATCCCCGCGGGATCAATCTGCGCAGAACCGCTCATGACCATCGATCTTCTCCCCACCCTCGCCGTGATCACCGGTGCCACACTTCCACCGCAACGCATCGATGGCGCAAATGTTCTTCCCTTCCTCACATCCGACCCAGCCGCCAAAAATCCGCACCCCGCATACTTCACCTACTACAACCGAAACGACCTTCAGGCGGTTCGGTCCGGACGCTGGAAGCTGGTGCTTGAACACCGCTCCCGCACGATGGCGCACCAACCTCAGGGACGTGACGGCAAACCCGGAAAATACCGGATGCAAGTCATCCCAAAAGCCCTCTACGACCTCGAAGCAGACATTGCTGAAAGCACGGACGTCTCCGCAGCGAACCCAGAGATTGTCGCGCGCCTCGAAGCGCTTGCCGAGACGGCCCGAGCCGACCTCGGTGACGATCTGACCGGACGCGCCCCCACAGGCGCACGTCCCGTTGGCAGGATTGAGTGATCCAAGGCAACCATCCCCAACAATCAGTGTTTATCTGGAGACTCACCATGCACCACGCCCGCTTGATTCAACCGCTGCAAGTGCTCGTTCTTCTTGCATCACTCATCCTCACGAATCCCTCCGAGACTTCGGCTGCAGAACCACGAAAGAAAAATGTTCTCTTCATCGTCTCCGACGACCTGAACAACCTGCTCGGCTGTTACGGTGATCCGCAGGCAAAAACTCCGAACATCGACAAACTCGCTCAGCGTGGAGTGCGTTTTGATCGCTCCTATTGCGCCTTCCCGCTCTGCGGTCCCAGCCGGAATTCCCTGCTGACCGGCCTCTACCCCAACAGCACGGGCATCTTTGCCAACGCCCTCATCTTCCGCCAAACCATTCCCGATCAACCCTCACTCCCTCAGGTTTTTCGACAAAATGGCTACCTCGCAGTGCGCATCGGAAAACTTTTCCATTACCACGTTCCAAAATCGATCGGCACCAACGGACACGACGATCCCGCTTCATGGGAAATCGAGATGAACCCAGCGGGTGTCGACCGAACTGAGGAAGAACCCAAAATCTTTTCCCTCACTCCCGGTCAGTTCGGCGGAACCCTGAGCTGGTATGCATCCCCGAAAGCCGACGCCGAACACACCGACGGCAAAAATGCCAGCGATGCGGAGTGGGTCCTCGAGCGATGTGCAAAGGACCGATCGAGACCCTTCTTCCTAGCCGTCGGTTTCTTTCGCCCGCACACCCCGTACGTTTCCCCAGAAACCTATTTCAAAAAATACAACGAAAGCGAAATGCGGGTCGTCCAAGGCGTCGCAGAAGATCAGGCAGACCTGCCCAAAGCCGCGCTTGGAAGCTACAAAAAGGAGCAGGACAAACTGACGGATGAACTCCGTCGCAAGTGTCTTCAAGCCTATTACGCCAGCATCAGCTTCATGGACGCGCAAGTCGGGCGCGTCGTGGACACGCTCGATCGTCTCGGTCTTGCAGACGATACGGTCATCGTGTTCACCAGCGACCACGGCTACCACACAGGAGAACATGGGCTCTGGCAAAAAATGAGCCTGTTTGAGGAAAGCGCGCGCGTCCCGATGCTCATCGTGTCGCCCGGCCACTCAAAAGGGGAAACCGCCGCAGCCCCTGTCGCACACATTGATCTTTTTCCGACCCTCACCGAACTCTGTGGCATCCCCGCTCCCAAAAATCTGCACGGACAAAGCCTCGTTCCCATGTTGAAAAATCCCGCCCACACCGGGCGCGGCTGGGCGCTTACTCAAGTTCAGAGGGGCAGCGGAAACGCCGGACGCGCCAACCGTGGCGACATCGGATCTGACGGAGAAAAGTATTATGGATACAGCCTTCGCACCCCAAAGTGGCGCTACACTGAATGGGATGAAGGCAAACGAGGACGCGAGTTGTACGATCACGACACCGATCCCAAAGAGCTCAAAAATCTCGCAGAAAAACCGGAGCACCAAGCAACGGTGGAAGATCTTTCCAAAAAGCTCCGTTCGATCATCCCCACGACCTTCCCAGAATCGGGCCGTTCCCCAGAGATCAAGCCCGGCCTCTGGTTGCCCGCTTACATCGACTGACCATGCTCGTATTCGCAGACCCGCGTTGCGCAACGCATGATCCAGGTCGCGGGCATCCTGAGCAACCCGCTCGATATCAGGCAGTCACATCAACGCTTACAGCAGCGGGCGTGACCGGTGATGCCGGTTTTCAACCTCCGGTGCGTGTGGACCCAGCCGACTTGCGCCTCGTCCACAGCGCGGCCTATCTCGAACTTGCAGAGCATGAGATTCGCGCGGGCTATGATCATCTCAGCACCGGTGACACCCAGGTTTGTAAGGCCTCCTGGGAAGCTGCCCTCACCGCAACCGGATGTGCCGTGGCCGCCACCCGTGCAGTCGTCCAGAAGAAGGCAGACACCGCATTCTGTATCGTTCGCCCCCCCGGCCACCACGCTCGCCCTTCCGTAGGGATGGGATTCTGCGTGCTCAATAACGTGGCGATTGCCGCGGCATACGCCCGCAAGCACCTCGGCGTTGAACGCATCCTCATCGTCGATTGGGACGTACATCACGGCAACGGAACGCAGGACATTTTCTACGATGACCCCAACGTCTTCTTCTTCAGCACACACCAACACCCGTGGTACCCAGGCACCGGCCGAGCCAACGAAACGGGTGCGGGAAAAGGAACTGGAACCACATTGAACTGCCCACTTCCTGCCGGGAGCGGCCGGACCGAGATTCTCAGCGCTTTCGAGAACCAACTCGTCCCAGCGATGAAAAAGTTCCGCCCCGAACTGGTGTACATCAGCGCAGGCTTTGATTCGAGGGAAGGTGATCCTCTAGGACATTTCCGCCTGACAGACAGGGACTTCTCCGATCTCACCAAGGTTGTGCGCGAAATCGCGAATGAAAGCGCACAGGACCGCATCGTAAGTATCCTCGAGGGAGGCTATTCGATCGACGGGCTCGCCAAAGGCGTACTCGCTCACGTGACTGCACTGAAATGACTCATCCACTCCTAACACGACTTTTCGCAACCCTGCTGGTTGCCCTGTCCCTCACCGCATCACAATCTGAAGCGGTCGGCGCTCCACCGAATATCGTGATTCTCCTGGCCGACGATGCGGGCCATGGCGACTTCGGCTTCACCGGTAACCAGACGGTTCGCACCCCGAACATCGATCGCATCGCCGAAGAAGGGCTCCGCATGAATCGCTTCTACGTCTGCCCCGTGTGCTCTCCCACACGGGCTGAACTCCTGACCGGCCGTTACCATCCGCGGTGCGGCGTTCAAGGTGTTTCTCTTGGACAGGAACGCATGAATCTCGACGAACGGACATTGGCAAATCACTTCCAAAAAGCTGGTTACAAAGCGGGCGCCTTTGGGAAATGGCATAATGGCAGCCAATGGCCGTTCCATCCAAATGCTCGCGGGTTCAACACCTTTTTCGGCTACACCGCAGGACACTGGGGCGAGTACTTCAATCCCGAACTTGAGCTCAATGGCGTGCTTCACCGCGAATCCGGCTACGTCGTGGACATCTGCACAGACAAGGCCCTCGAGTTTATTGAGCAAAACCGGAACAGTCCCTTTCTGTGCTTCGTCCCGTTCACCACCCCTCACTCCCCGTGGAGCGTGCCCAAGAGCTACTGGCAGCGCTGGAAAGATCGCCCCCTCCGTCAATCGGCAACGCTCTCAGCTTCGGAGTCCCAAGACGAAACCCGATGCGCGTTGGCGATGATCGAAAACCAAGATGACAACGTCGGACGCATCCTCAAAAAACTCGATCAACTCACACTCACCCAAAACACAATCGTCATCTTTTTCTCCGACAACGGCCCAAATACCCATCGATGGAACAACGGATTCAAAGGGAAAAAAGGTGACGTCGACGATGGCGGGGTGCGCTCCGCGTTCGCCGTCCGATGGCCGGATCGCATCCAGGCCGGACGTACAATTGACGATCTCAGCGGAGCTGTCGACCTGATGCCAACGCTTCTCGCCGCTGCCGGAATCACACCTCCGATAAATGACAATAAACCCCTCGATGGAAAAAACCTCGCTGAGCGATGGACCGATCCTCAAACCCGCCCAAAATCACGTCAGCTCATCTCGCATTGGGCAAAGAAAACAGCCATCCGGGAGGATGATCTTTTGCTCGATGCGAACGGCGCTCTCTTCAACCTCACCGCTGACCCAGCACAGGAGCACGATATCGCTTCTGCCCACCCAACCACGGCGCTCCGGCTTGCCAGCGCAGTTCAAGCATGGAGACAGGAGTGCGGGCTGCACCACCTCCCGGCCCGTGGCGCCGGAGGAAACATAGACCCTCGCCCGTTCACTGTTGGTTATCGCGAGTTCCCAGTCACAATCCTCCCCGCGCGCGACGGCACGCCCACGAACGGGTTGAGACGGAGTAGCAATGCGCCCAACTCCTCTTATTTCACCGGTTGGACATCCACAGCCTGCGAAGCCGTCTGGCTCGTTGACGTGCACGAAGCCGGAACTTACCACGTGACCGCTGATCTGACCTGCCCCCCTTCATCTGTCCCAGTCGAACTATCCATCGAGTTGAATGGCGCATCCCTCACAAACACGCTGTCCGAACCTTGGGACCCTCCACTAAATGCTGATCAGGACACCCTCCCTCGTCCGAAAGCAGAGTCGCAACTAAAGCCCTTCCGAACGTGGAAGATGGGAACCATCCAACTTCCAAAAGGCACCGGCACCCTCAAACTCCGCGCCCAGCGTTTCAACGGAGAATCAGCGATCGATCTGCGTCGCCTGACCTTCAGATTGGAATAGGTGATAAAAAAAAGTGCCGGGCGGCGAGGCCACCCGACACTTTCTCCTTACCTACTAAACAAACTCGCGCGCACCCAAAACACACACGCAAAGGTGCCGCATGGAGACAACCTACTTCGCAGGTACCGTCTTAGGCTTTGTGATCATCTCGAAATCGTCCGAACGAAACGGCGTCACTGGCAAACCCTGTTCATTGAACAAGTTGCAGACCGGATTATCCGCCCACGCATAACGCACCGCCACCGGCTTGCCAACCTCCGGACTCGACACCTCAATGATCCCCTTCCCCAGATCCACAATCTCACCCTTTGCCGCACGCCATACGCGATCCTCCCCACACACCACAAATCCCCGAGCCTCTAAAACGTCAAACGGTCGCAGCTTGCTTCCGAACAACTCCAGCGTCACCCGCGCTTTACCGCCCTCAAAAACACACTCCTTCAACTCGGGACTCCGGTAGGGAAAGGTCATCCCATAGTCCTTCGCCAATGCCCACCGGACCAATCTTCCGGCAACATCGTACTTATTTCTCGGGTGGATATCTCGGCCTTCGCCGAGGTCGGTGATCACCGCCTGACCCGTGTTCGGCAACCGCATCGTCAACGTCTGCGCCTCGCGAAGCTCCGCCCAATCACTTTCGCCCGCAGGCTTCTCCTCCTTGAAGTCAGCGAGTTGGACCCAATAGAACGGGAAATCGCCCTGCTTCCACTCCCGCCGCCATTCCTGGATCATCATCGGAAACAGCGAACGATACTCCCACGCCCGACTGGCGTTCGACTCTCCCTGGTACCACACCACCCCCTTCATGCCATACCCGAGGGTGGGGTTCACCACCCCAGCAAAAATATTTCCCGGCCGTTGATTCCCAGACAACGTCTGCTGTGGCGGCTGCGGCTGGCGACGCAATGGCTGCCCCGGTTTCAAAGACGCCTTTGCCTTCTCGGCGTACTCCTTCCACTCCGCCAAGTCCTTATCATACTTTTTCTGCGCTGCATCAGAGGCCAGAAACGCCTCACGCTCCCGCCAACTCTTCACCAAGTCCGTGAAGCGGGCGTCCTGATCAATCGTCTCCCGCCGCACCCAAGCTTCCGCTGCCGACCCGCCCCACGAGTTATCAATCAGCCCAACCGGAACCCCCAAAATCTGGTGGAGATATCGACCAAAGAAAAAACCCACGGCACTGAAAGGCTTCGCCGTCTCGGAGTTGGATGCACGCCACTCGCCCTTGAAGTCATCCTGCAACTCCTGCGTTCCCTTGTTCGGAACCCGAATGAGCCGCAAGTTCGGCAGATTCGAGGCCGCAGCCTCAATGTCTCCCTTGAAATCGCCCCCCACCTGAAACCCCATGTTCGACTGCCCCGAACACATCCAAACCTCACCCACCAACACATCTTTCACCTCACGCTCGCTCGTCCCAACCACAAACAGACTCCGAGGCGACGCGCTGGCCGCCTCCGCAGACAATCGCACTGTCCAACGTCCATCCGCGCCCGCAACCCCTTCAGCCTTCTGATTCCCAAACGTCACCGTTACACGGGTTCCTGGGACGTCCCATCCCCAAATCGGATTCACTTGCTTCTGCTGCAACACCATGTGGTCACCGATGATCGCCGGTAACCGTACCTCCGCCCAAACAGCTCCACTCGCTGCCAACGTAAAAACCGCAGCCGCCATGCCGCGCCAAATCATCCAGTCGCTCGTGCTAGTCATATCGGAAAAACTAGGTGCAACTGACCCCGCTTCAAGTTCAACACCACTGCACCTGCCCCGCATCACTGCGCCCGTCTCTCCCTCAGGATAAACCTTCCCCAACGGCCCAAGTCCGGCAGATTCTCCCCCAAAAACATGTCGAACCCAACCCCCTCACTGTTTGAAAAAGCAGGTATCCCATCCGCGCAACATCACCTCTTCCTCTGTATCGGCCCTGAATGTTGCAACCCTGAGGAAGGCAACATCCTATGGGACCATGCGAAAGCGGCCATCAAACGACTGGCAGCCCCCGTCATGCGCACAAAAGCCCTCTGCTTCCGCGTCTGTTCCGGCGGACCGTGGCTCCTCATCTACCCCGAAGGCATCTGGTACGGATCCATCACCCCAGATCGCTTTGATCGTATCCTCAAAGAACACGTCCTCGACGGGAAACCCGTGCAAGAATGGGTCGCACTCACCCACCCACTCCAGACCGTCTGCCACCTCACGACGCCAACGGAAACGAAGGACGAATCTCCGTCGTAAGCGGGTCAGACTCACCGCGCAAAGCGCGCAATGACGCCACATAACCGATCATCGCTGCGTTATCTGTTGTCAGCCCATCGGGCGCAAAAAGCACTTCACACCCTGCGGGTTGTAATCCCTCGATTAGCCGCTCCCGCAATCGTGTGTTCCGACTCACCCCGCCACTGACCGCAATGCGCTGACATCCCGTCTGCCGCACCGCTGCTCGGGTTTTCTTCAATAAAACATCCACGACAGCCTCCTGAAACGAAGCGCACACATCGGGCACCCTCGACGCATCAATCTCGGGCAAGAGGTAGCGAACGGCCGTCTTCAACCCGCTGAACGAAAACTCGAGGTTTCCAGAGCCAACCATGCTGCGAGGAAACGCAAACGCGTCCCTCCTGCCTTCGCCAGCCAAGCGGTTCACCACTGGCCCTCCTGGGTACGGCAACCCGAGCAACTTACCCACCTTATCAAATGCCTCCCCCGCCGCATCATCACGAGTCTGCCCCAAGAGCGTATACTCACCCATCCCTCGAATGTGGATGAGCATGGTGTGCCCACCGGAAACGATTAACCCCACCGCAGGGAGGACTCCGTCAGCGGTCCCGTAGAACGGCGAGAGAGCGTGTCCCTCCATGTGGTTGATTCCGAGAAACGGTTTTCCGAGTCCCACCGCAACGCCCTTTGCAAGACAAACTCCCACCATCAACGATGTCGCTAACCCCGGCCCAATCGTGGCCGCAACGGCATCCACCGCAGAGAGCGACAGCCCAGCCTCATCCATTGCCGCACGCAGCAACGGACCAACCGCCCTCAAATGATTCCGAGACGCGACCTCAGGGACCACTCCTCCAAATCGCTCGTGAATATCAACTTGCGAGGCAATTCGACTTGAAAGTACCCGTCCCCCGCGCAACACAGCGACTGCCGTCTCGTCACACGAAGACTCAAAGGCGAGAACCACCAACTCACTCACGGACGCCCCCTCCCTGCACCCGCCACCACGGATTCACCCCGCCGCTTAAACAATAACATCCCCCGCAGAAGCTCCTGCGCCTTGTCCATCTGACGATCCCGATAAGCCACCGCTTTCACCGAGCCTTCCTTCCCCAACGCTTCATCACGTCGATAGTCGTCAAATGCAGCCTCTTCAGCACTACTCAGCGAAACGATGCAGTCCGGCGCAATCCCGATGCGCTCAACCGGATCGCCCGCGGGTGTCACATACAACGCAGTCGTCAAACGCAACGCTGAGCCGTCGCGGAGTGGCAGCAGCGTCTGCACCGAACCCTTGCCCATCGTGCCTCCCCCAACAACCACCGCTCGACCGTGATCCCTCAACGCACCCGCAAGAATCTCCGCAGAACTCGCCGTTCCCGCATTCACAAGCACTGCCAGAGGAACCTCTGATCGAGAAATTGGCACACCCTCATCCACTACCACGCGAAGATCCTCGTTTTGCGCCAACGTCCTCCCACGCGTCCGAGCAATCAATGTCCCACCCTCCAAAAATCGAGCGGCCACCCTTGAAACGGACTCCAACGCCCCGCCCGGATTATACCGAAGATCCAATACCAATGCGTCGACCCCGCGCTCCCCAAATACCTCCAGCGCCCGATCCAGTTCTGACGGAGTTGTGTCCACGAATCGCCCGATCCTCACATAACCGATTCGCGCCTCCTTCTCACGGTTCGAGGCACTGAACGATCCGTTGGACGCCAACACCCGAGCGCCACGGACGGATGGCGACTCAATCTGAGCACGAGGGACATCAAACTCCAACGCCGTCTGGAGATGCCCGCGATACACCGCCACCCGCACCACCTTATTCGCAGCGCCTCTCAACAAGGCCGACAACTCGTCCATCCGCAATCCCCGAACCGCCCGATCCCCAACCTTCAAAAACTCGTCTCCCGGCATGATCCCAGCCAGCGCAGCCGGACCTCCCTCCACCGTTGCCGCCACAACGAAGCGCCCCTTCCGCTCCTCAACGATCACACCGATTCCCGCACCACGATTCGCATCTGCCTCATTCAATGCGCGCACCGCATCCGCATCAAGATACGCACTGAAGCCATCCAACCCCGATGCCATTCCCGAAATTGCTCCCCGAACCAGTCGCTCAATCGTGGCCTTATCCGCCTCCACGAAATCCTGACGAATCGCATGCAACGCCTGCGCGAAAACCGAGAGCACCGTCATCGCCGAATCCTCATCAGGAGCATCCTTCCCCTCCGTCGAGCGCGAATCCTCAGCACCTAAAACGATCACGCACCCCATCCCCATCCACGGCAACAGCAACCGACGCATCATGCGAGCGAGTCTCATGTGAAAAAAATAGCCTTCGTCTGAGGAAGCCCCAACCCAAAAACCGTCCCTGAAAACAACAAGGCCGTCCGCGGTTGCCCAACGGACGGCCCTGTCTGCTCAACCCTCGGACTAGGGCAACTCCGTGCTTCCCATGAGGTAACGATCGCACTCACGCGCCGCACCCCGCCCCTCATTGAAGGCCCAAACCACGAGACTCTGCCCGCGACGACAATCGCCCGCCGCAAAAACGCCCGGAATGTTCGTCGTATACTTCTCGTGCTCAGCTTTCGCATTCGAGCGCGCATCTCGTTCAACTCCAAGCGCCTCCAAAAGCGGTTGCTCCGGCCCGAGGAAACCCATCGCCAACAACACCAACTGCGCAGGCAATACGCGCTCTGTCCCCGGCACGTTCTTCGGAACAAACTGCCCCTTCTCATTCCGTGCCCACTCCACCTGAACCGTATGAACGCCCGTCACGTTTCCTGAAGCATCCCCTTCGAACTTGGTCGCCGTCGTTACATAGACACGAGGATCATCACCAAACTTCGCGGCAGCCTCCTCCTGTCCGTAATCCATTTTGTACACCTTCGGCCACTCCGGCCACGGATTGTCCTTCTGCCGAGTCAACGCCGGTTTGGGCATGATCTCAACCTGAACCACCGATTGGCAACCGTGCCGCACCGAAGTCCCGACGCAATCGGTCCCCGTGTCCCCACCCCCGATGATCACCACGTCCTTGCCCTTCGCATCAATGAACCCGTCAGCCGGGGTGCCCGACAAAACCGACTTCGTGTTCGCCGTCAGGAAATCCATCGCGAAGTGGATTCCTTTCAACTCACGTCCCTCAATCGGAAGATCACGTGGCTTCGTCGCGCCGGTGCACAAAACCGTTGCATCAAAGTCTTTGAGCAACTTCTCCGCAGACAGATCCTTGCCCACCGCGGTGTTGCAAACAAACTTCACTCCTTCGTCCTCGAGCAACTGGATCCGTCGCAACACCACCTCTTTCTTGTCGAGCTTCATGTTCGGAATCCCGTACATCAAGAGCCCACCCGGCCGGTCAGCACGCTCGAACACCGTCACACTGTGTCCCGCTTGATTCAGCTGCGCCGCTGCACTGAGTCCCGCAGGTCCCGATCCGATCACCGCAACCTTCTTTCCCGTCCGCCGAGTCGGCGGCTTGGCGACCACCCATCCATTTTCCCACCCTTTGTCCACGATCGAAACTTCGATGTTCTTGATTGTCACCGGAGGCCGGTTGATCCCCACCACGCAAGAACCTTCACACGGCGCGGGACAAACCCGCCCAGTGAACTCAGGGAAGTTATTCGTCTTGTGAAGCCGTTCAAGCGCCTCGCGCCATAAACCTCGATACACAAGGTCGTTCCACTCAGGAATCAGGTTATTGATCGGACAACCGCTCGCCATTCCGCTGATCAGTTTGCCCGTGTGACAGAACGGCACGCCGCAATCCATGCAACGTGCGCCCTGCGTCCGCAACTTCTCCTCGGGGTGGTGGTGGTGAATCTCTTTCCAATCACCGATCCGCTCCAGTGGAGCGCGATCTTTCGGCAGCTCTCTTTCGTATTCAAAAAATCCGGTTGGTTTACCCATGGTCTGAAAATGTGTTTTGTTTTTTTGGTTCGATGAAAATGGGCGGCGCCGAAACGCCGCCCTCATTGACTAGCCACCCCCGACACGAGCGACGTCGCGCGCATTCATTTCAAATGCCTCGTTCAACGCATCATCCCCACTCAGGCCCTTGCCCTTGGCCGTGGCAATCGCCTGAAGCACTCGCTTGTAGTCCTTCGGCATGACCTTGACGAACCGGGCACGCATCGCATCCCAATCCGCTAACACACGCTCGGCCTTCTTGCTTCCGGTCAACTCTGCATGACGCGCAACCAATCCGCGAAGGGCCGTGGCGTCTTCGTCATCCAAAGTCTCCAATCCCACCATTTGCTTGTTGCAACGAACGGCGAAATCTCCCGCCTCGTCCAACACGTAGGCGACACCTCCGCTCATCCCCGCGGCAAAGTTGCGCCCCGTTGTGCCCAACACGACCACCGTACCGCCAGTCATGTACTCGCAACCATGGTCACCCACGCCTTCCACCACCGTTGCAACTCCCGAGTTACGAACCGCGAAACGTTCGCCGGCAACCCCGCGGAAATACGCTTCACCTGCGGTCGCTCCATAGAGCGCAACATTTCCAATCAGAATGTTATCTTCCGCAGCAAACGTCGACTGCGCAGGAGGATAGATAACAATCTTCCCACCGCTCAGCCCCTTGCCCACGTAATCGTTTGCATCCCCCTCAAGCTCCAAGGTCACTCCAGGAGGCACAAACGCACCGAGACTCTGGCCCGCACTTCCATTCAACTTGATGTGAACCGTGCCGTCCGGCAGCCCGTTCCAGTGGCGCTTCGTAATCTCGTTCCCGAGGATGGTTCCGACCACGCGATGCGTGTTCTTGATGGGCAACTCCACTCGAACCGCCTCGCCTCGCTCAATCGCCGGCTTGCACTTCTCCAGCAAGACCGAGAGGTCCAACCCCTTCTCCAACCCGTGATCCTGCGACTCCATGCAATAGCGCCCCACACCATCACCCACATTTGGCGAATACAGAAGCTTCGAAAGATCAACACCTTTCGCCTTCCAATGATCCACCGCCTTTCGCGCCTCCAGCACATCCGTCCGCCCAACCATCTCCGTCAACGTCCTGAATCCGAGCTGCGCCATGATCTCGCGAACCTCCTGCGCGATGAAGCGCATAAAGTTCACCGCATGGGCCGGATCTCCCGTGAAGTTCTTTCGCAACTCAGGGTCTTGCGTCGCAACGCCAACCGGACAGGTGTTCAAATGACACACTCGCATCATGATACACCCGAGAGTCACTAACGGTGCGGTCGCAAAGCCGAACTCTTCCGCCCCCAACAGCGCCGCGATAACCACGTCGCGTCCCGTCTTCAACTGACCGTCCGTTTCGACCGCAATCCGCGAGCGTAGCTTGTTCAACACCAACGTCTGATGTGTCTCAGCCAGACCAAGCTCCCAAGGCAGCCCTGCATGCTTCACCGAAGTCTGCGGGGAAGCGCCAGTTCCGCCGTCGAATCCAGAGATCAATACAACGTCAGCATGGGCTTTCGCGACTCCCGCCGCGATCGTACCAACCCCAACTTCGGAGACGAGTTTCACACTCACCCGTGCCGCGCGATTCGCATTCTTCAAGTCGTGAATCAACTCTGCCAAGTCCTCGATCGAGTAAATATCGTGATGCGGCGGTGGTGAGATCAACCCCACGCCGGGCGTCGAATGACGCACCTTCGCAATCCAAGGATACACCTTACCCCCAGGCAACTGTCCGCCCTCACCAGGCTTCGCTCCCTGTGCCATCTTGATTTGCAACTCCTTCGCCTGCGTCAGGTAAAGACTCGTCACGCCGAATCGGCCCGACGCAACCTGCTTGATTGCACTGTTTTTTGAATCGCCCTGATCGTTGGTCCAGGTGAAACGCTCTGGATCTTCACCCCCCTCACCCGTGTTCGACTTGCCTCCCAAACGGTTCATCGCAATCGCCAAACTCTCGTGCGCCTCTTTCGAAATCGAACCGTAGCTCATGGCCCCGGTCTTGAATCGCTTCACAATCGACTCAACCGACTCCACTTCCGCAATCGGAACCGATGTGCGGTCTTTGAAGCCCAGCAAACCACGGAGCGTGAACATCTTCTCCATCTGGTCGTTCACAAGCCCTGAGTAGGTCTTAAACGTCTCGTAACTCCCCGTCCGAACCGCCTTCTGCAAGGAGTGAATGACTTGCGGACTGAACAAATGCCCCTCTCCCCCACTCCGCCACTGATAATCGCCACCCACTTCCAAGGTCGCAACTCCCTCAACTCGATCAGGGAACGCTGAGTGATGACGATCCAACGATTCCTTCGCAATCGCCGCCAAATCAGCTCCTTCAATCCGTGTCGCCGTGCCCGTAAAAAACTTGTCGACCACACCTTGCTGCAACCCAACGCACTCGAAAATCTGAGCGCCATGGTAACTCTGAATGGTCGAGATCCCGATCTTGGAAGCCACCTTCACGATCCCCTTCGTCGCTGCTTTCACGAAGTTCTTGCAGGCCGTGTAATGGTCGACTCCGACCAGCAACCCCTGCCGAATCATGTCGTCCAACGTCTCAAAAGCGAGGTACGGATTGATCCCTGAACAACCGTAACCAATGAGCGTGCAGAAATGGTGAACCTCGCGCGGTTCACCCGATTCCAAAATCAACCCCACCCTGGTGCGCTTACCCTCACGGATCAGGTAGTGATGCAAACCCGACACCGCCAACAATGCCGGCATGGCCGCATTGTGCCGGTCCACCCCGCGATCGCTGAGGATGATGATGTTCACTCCCGCATCGATGTGCAGGCTCGCCTGTCGACACATGTCGTCAAACGCTTCCTCCAACCCCTTCGCGCCTTTGTGGGCTTCAAACAAGGTCGGAATCGTGACCGAACGGAACTGACCCTGCGCCACATGGCGCAACTTCGCCAACTCCTCGTTGGTCATGATTGGCGTCGGCAACTCAATCAAATGACAGCTCTTCGGCGTCGGGTTCAACAGATTCTCCTCCGGCCCAATCGTCGTGACAGCCGAAGTCACGATCTCCTCGCGGATACAATCGATCGGCGGGTTGGTCACCTGCGCAAACAGCTGCTTGAAATAGTCATACAACAGCTTCGATTTGTTCGATAACACCGCAAGCGGGATGTCCGTACCCATGGAACCCACCGCTTCCACTCCGTCTTTCGCCATCGGCAAAAGAAGCTTCCGTTGGTCCTCGAACGTGTAACCAAACGCCAACTGGCGATGCAACACCGTGTCATGGTCTGGACCAGGCACTTCCGGTGCATCATTGATGTCAGCAAGTTTGATCAGGTTTCCATCAATCCACTCACGATAGGGATTCTCAACCGCGATGCGCTGCTTGATCTCGTCGTCAGCAACAATCCGTCCCTGCTCCATGTCCACCAAGAACATCCGCCCAGGTTGTAAGCGCCCCTTACTCGCAACTGTCTCCGGCGGAACGGTCAACACGCCCGCTTCAGAAGCCATGATAACATAATCGTCTTTCGTCACGTAATAACGCGAAGGACGTAACCCATTGCGATCGAGAGTCGCTCCGATCATCGTTCCGTCAGTGAACACCACTGAAGCGGGGCCATCCCACGGCTCCATCAAGCACGAGTGGTACTCGTAAAACGCCTTCTTCTCCGCGCTCATGGATTCGTGCCCACTCCAAGGCTCAGGAATCATCATCATCATCGCGTGTGGCAACGAGCGACCGCCCATCACCAACAACTCAAGCACGTTATCAAACATGGCTGAGTCCGACCCGTTCGGGTCGACAACCGGGAGGATCTTCGCGATATCAGCGCCAAACAGAGAACTCGCCAACTGGGGTTCCCTTGCCTTCATCCAGTTCACGTTACCCCGCAAGGTGTTGATCTCACCGTTGTGAGCGATGTAGCGGTACGGATGCGAACGCTCCCAACTCGGGAACGTGTTCGTCGAGAACCGTGAGTGCACCAGCGCAAGCGCAGTCTCCATCGAAGGATCCGACAAATCCTTGAAATACTTGCCCACCTGCTCGGGCATCAACATGCCTTTGTAGATCACTGTTCGACAAGAAATGCTCGGCGCGTACCAAAACGCGTCGTGACCGCTGGTCCGAATCTTGTGATGCGCCACTTTCCGAACCACAAACAACTTGCGCTCAAAGTCTTGATCCGAAGTGCAGCTGGCACTGCGAGCGATGAACACCTGCCGGTGGCAAGGTTCGCTCGAGACGGCCGTCTGCCCAAGCGAGGAGTTGTCCGTCGGGGTCGATCGCCATCCAATCACTGACAATCCCTCCGCCTTCACAACCTCCTCGAACACCCGCTCGCTCTCTTTCCGAATCGCGGCATCCGGCGACACATACAACATCCCAACGGCGTACTGCCCCTGATCAGGCAACTCAAAGCCCTCCGAAGCAACTGCCTTCTTGAAAAATCCGTGAGGCAACTGCATCAAAATCCCCGCTCCGTCCCCCGTGTTCGCCTCGCAACCGCATGCACCCCGGTGATCCAGGTTCACGAGGATCTCCAACGCCTGTTGAATGATGTCATGCGTCTTTTTGCCTTTCATCTGACAGATGAAGCCAACACCACACGCATCATGCTCGAACTGGGGATCATAGAGCCCCTGCTTCTCAGGTAGACCGGGATTATTCATTTCTTGTAGTTGCTGCTGTTTTGTTAAATCCGGGGGACGAACCCTCCCTCTGATGAGTCGGACCGAACCCGGCCCAACGGCCCGACAGTCCGCCCCTCTCTTCAGTGAAAAATCCGTTCGACTGCAAACTGCAAATCGAATGCGATGTCCTAAACCGAAACATACCTGCCCCGCAAGCATCAAAAATTGGACATAAACAACCCCAAAAATGGCAAATCCAAGACACTCTGACGACTTTTAGCCATTCAACCGTTCAAAAGCCGTCATACCGGCGCAAAAAAACCGCCCATCTCCCCGTTTCACGCCAAAACGTGCAAAAATTGGACAGACCTAGCCGCCTCGAAAAATCTCATTTTTCCCGACGAGAAGCGAAGCGTCGTCCCCACAACAGCGCATTCCCCACGACCGACAGCGAAGAGGCCGCCATCGCCAACGACGCCTGCATCGGCGAGAAATCCCACCCGGCGGCCCCAAGAAAAACCCCAGTCGCCACAGGAACCGTCACTAGGTTGTAGACGATCGCAAATCCGAGGTTTTGCCGAACCGCACGCTCCACCATCCGCCCCAACCAGTGCGCCTCGACGAGCCCCTCCAACCCCGGCCCCAAGAGCTCGATGTGAGCAGACGCCCGAGCAACCCCCGATGCCCCCCGCACCGCGACCCCAACGTCCGCTCCGAAGAGAACAGCGGCATCATTTACCCCGTCGCCAACCATCGCAACCAGTCCTCCCTCACTCCGAAGCTTGCGACACAACGCAAGTTTGTCTTCAGGACGCATCCCCGCGTGACAGTGTTCGAGGGGCATGCCGAGTCCACGTCCGATCTCAAACACACGCTCTTCCACATCTCCGCTCGCAACGTGAACACGAACTCCCCTCGCGACCAACTCGCGGACCACCGCCTTCGCCCCTTGCCTGAGCTTCTCCGGAAAACGGGCGCGTCCAACAAACACTCCGGACGACTCCAAGCGACTCCAACCGACTCCATCTCGGACCAAGCGCCAACGCCTTCCCTCATGCACTCCCTCAACCCCCTCGCCGGGAATCTCACGTCCCTCAGAAAACGTCACCGGAGAAATCCCCAAACGTACCGCATGGCGCCTCACGGATTCCGCAAACGGATGCCGCGAAACCTCCTCCAACCCCAGCGCATTCGCCCAAAACTCGCGTTCATTCGAGCCATCAGCCAACTCCAACGCCGGAGCCGTCTCCAAGGGTTCAGTCAGTGTTCCCGTCTTGTCAAAAATCATGTCCGTCACCCGAGCAATGCTCACGAATCGCGCTGCATCCCCAATCAGCACCCCTCGCTTCACACCCGCTCCCACGGCGACACGGTAAACCATGGGAACCGCCAGACCCAATGCGCACGGACAACCCGCAACCAACACGGTCGCAGCGCGCAACAAAGCGTGGTCCCACGGCAGATTGGCCAGAACGTACCACCCCAAACCCGCAGCGACCGCCACCAAAAAGAGTCCCGCCGAAAACCTCGCCACCCAACGGTCGACCATCCCCTCACCCTGCCCGCCCTGCGCTCCTGCGACCCGCATCAGGTTGGCCATTCGTGAGAGGGTCCCACTGTGGACCGTTTCGGTGCTTCGCACAGTGACTTCACCCCCCAAATTCAAGGCCCCAGCGATGACCTCTGCTCCCGGCGTGAGCCGGCGAGGGGCCGACTCCCCTGTGAGCCAACTCACATCCACCGACGATGCACCTGACTCAACAACACCGTCCAAGGGAAACCGCTCACCCGTACGCACAACAAACCGTTCACCCACCCTTACCTCCTCCGCACTCGACGAATACACCCCCTCCGCCGAGAGCACCAAGACCGACGCCGCTTGCAATCGCCCTAACGCCTCAATCGCGTCGCCTGCACGACGGCGCAACCGCGACTCGATCCAACGACCGAGCATCTGAACCACCACGATGCCGGAAGCCGCTTCAAAATACACCGCCCCGCCACGCAAAACACCCACCAAGCTGACCGCCCAAGCAATCAATCCACCCGACATCACAGTCACATCCATGCTCAATGCCCGCCCACTCAGCGTCCGCGCCACCGCAACCCACCGCCTCCACGCGCACCCGAACAGGATCAACCCGGAGAGGAATGCTCCACCCGAACCGTCCCACCATGCGCTCCCATGCCAACCAAACAGGTGCGACAGCATGGTTCCTCCCATCAGAGGCAGGAACAGCAAGATCGCAACGGTCAGTTCCAAGACCTCCTTTCGCTCACCCGCTCTCATCGAACCTCCCTCAGTCGTGCCGACTCGCTCCGTGGAATCCGAAAGCTCAAACCCCAGCGCCTCGACCGAATCGCGTACCAATTGCGGATCAACATGGCCGCGCATCACCAGATCGCCCTCGATTCCAAGTCCAACCACCTCGACGCCCGGCAACCGTTCGAGCGCCCCACGAATCCGCGAAACACAACCCGCGCAGTGGATTCCCCGAACGTGGAATCTTCGCTCAGAATCAACGGACATAGACCTACCCCCCGACTCTGCGCGTCTCCTCCAAAAGCCACTGCAAGTAGGCCGGGGCAACCCCCTCCACCCCGAGAACCACAAACGCCGGCACCTCGTAGGGATGCCGACCAAGCGCCTCGCGAACCTCCTCAACACGGGAAACCGTCGTCTTCATCAATAACCCACACTCCTCCGCGACCTCCACCGCACCCTTCCAACGATAAACCGAACCCATCGCCGGGAACAGATTACCGCAAGCCACAACGCCTCTTTCCACCAAGGGCATCAACCACTCCTGCGCTGAAACCCGATCCGGAAAAGTCGTCCATATCAGCCGCACATCGGCTACTGCGCCCCCCTCGGTGACGACTCCGCTCTCACTCATAAACCTGCCCCAACCTCACGCGTTCCGTCCGGCGTGAAAACCACTCGGTTGCGTGCAATCCATCCGCCACCCAACACCTCATCATCACGATAAAACACCGCCGCCTGCCCAGGAGTAACCGCCCTCTGCGGCACTGGCATCCGCACAATCGCACGCCCGTCCCCCGTGGGTGTCACCGTCGCAGAGGCCCCGGGATGCGCGTAGCGAATCTTCACGGTGCAATCAAACGAACCCTCACCGCATTCAGGATGATGCCACGAAAAGTGATCCACCTCAAACTCGCCCACAACCAAATCCTCGGCCTCGCCGACAATCACACTCCGCGTTGCAGGGTCGATATCGACCACGTACATCGGCTTGGGAGACCCTCCCGGCAACCCTTTCCTCTGCCCGATGGTGTACATCTCAATGCCCTCATGTTCGCCCAAATACTTGCCGTGCTTGTCGTACAGTCCACCCCGCTGAAACTCGCTCTCACCCAAATGGCCTTTCAAAAAGGCCTTATAGTCATTTCCAGGGACGAAACAGATCTCTTGGCTATCGGCCTTATCCGCAGTCTTCAACCCGAGCGATCGAGCAATCCGTCGGATTTCGGTCTTCTCGATGCCACCCAACGGGAACAACGCTCGCCGTAACTGCTCCTGCTTCAAACTGAACAGGAAATAGCTCTGATCTTTCTTGGGATCCACGCCCTTGCGAAGCACTGCACGATCCGCAAGGTGCTCAACAACAGCATAATGCCCCGTCGCAATATAATCCGCTCCGATCGCTTTTGCTTTCGCCCACAGATTGCCAAACTTCACCTTTTCGTTGCACATCACGCAGGGGTTGGGCGTGCGCCCGGCCTTGTACTCCGCGGTGAAATAGTCGATCACCTGACGCTCGAAAGTCTCGGCTTCATCCACCACATAGTGCGGGATCCCGAGCGAGTGTGCGACTCCACGAGCATCCGCGATGGCCTGCGGTCCGCAGCACTTATCCTCGGCTCGCGACAGACAATCCTGCGGCCAAACCTTCATGGTCACCCCCACCACATCGTAGCCCTGCTCCTTCAAAAGCCACACCGCTACAGAGGAATCCACTCCCCCGCTCATCCCCACCAACACCCGAGGCTTCCGATCGCCACTTTCAACAACACTCGTCGACATAAGCCGTCACCCTAGAACAAACCCCATCCCGCGCCAACCCTGCGAAGGCGCGAAACCATCGCCCAACGCCACTCGTTAATGATGAGCAAGCTTCACGATATCCAACGCAGTCAGAAGGAACGCGCACGTGAAGCCGCCAATTGTGCTGATGGAAACCACATCCCCGCCTTCCTCATATGCGTGAGGGAACATCACCTGAGCGACCAACGCAAGAATCGCACCCCCCGCGATCGCCTCGCACATCCCCAAAATCTCGGGCGGTGCCGACGGTAAAAGGATGTTGCCCACCGCAGCACAAACAGCCCCGATCAGCACCAACGATCCCCACAGCGAGTAAATCTTCAACTTGGAATAACCCGCCTGTTTCATGGTATTCGCTGAAGCCATCGCTTCAGGTAAGTTGGCCAAGAACACCGAAATCAATAACGTCGGGTTGAACGACGAAAACCCGAGGAACGTCGCCCCAATCACCAGTGATCCGGGAATCGCATCCAGAATGTTCCCAATCCAAATCGCCAGCGGATTCCCTCCCCCATGCTCCGCCAACGCCTGCTCCACTTCACCCGCACTCAATCGACGGATACTCTGAGTCGCCAGTTTGGCCCAAGCAGCCCCATCCAGCATATCAGCCTGCTGCTTAATGTGCTCCAACGTCCGGTGCTCAGCCAATGAATGCACCGCTTCTTTCATCTTCGGCGAGTCGTGCAAGACATGATCGAAGTCCGCCTTCTCGATCCGCATCCCTTGGATCTCACTTTCCGCAGTCACCGTTGCGCTCCGAGGAGCCCCACTGATGAGCGCCATCTCGCCGACGATGTCGCCGTCCTTGATCTCGGCGATTCGCTTCGGCTCAGACTGCCCCTCGGAGTTGATGAAAACGCCAAGTTTTCCAGAATCAATTAGATACATCGCATCCCCCTCATCGCCCTGCTTGAACAAGGAATCACCCGCCGCGAGTTTGAAATCGCGGATGTACGGGAGTAACGCATCGATTTCCGATGGCGGCAACGACCGCAACACCGCGTTCCGACCCAATCGCTCCAGCAACGCCCCGGCCTCCTCGCGCTTGCGCTCCAACGCAAACGCCTTGGCCGTGCTCTTGTGCCGAGCCGCACCTCCGAAATTCGCCACTGCGCGGTTGCAGAAGAAATACACCAACCCACCCGCAAAAAAGCCCCCTGCAACAATCAACCACGCCTTGATGTTCGAGACATCAGCGTTGACCAGATGCTGCGTCGTCCCAAACGCCAAATCCACCGCCAAGGCATTCACCAACGCCCCGGACCCAAACGCCAAAATGTTTGCGATCAATCGTTCACTCGCCTTGAACGTCAATCCCAGCCACGCCCCAATCACCACCGAGGACATCGCGATCGCCGCCAACAAAGCGGCAATCAACACACGGCCGGTGGAGGCTGCCTCCGTGGCAGCATCAGCAGAAGCAAGAATAAGCGGAAGTGTCATAGGTGGGGTCAGTTCCCCACTGCGTAGCCATTCGCGTACCGATTGCGCCACTCAACGCTCCAACCAAACAAATACCCGAGATTCACGCCTCCCGAGGCTCCCCATTCAGGCAAACACACCATGGCTGAAGCGACCTCACATCAACCCTTATCTGACACTCGCCCCAAGCAAAACCACCCAACCCGCAGAGGTTACTGTATCACGCTCTCCCGTCACCCTCACCCGCATCGGAGGAGAGGCCGGCGCCTCATCCTCCGATTCGACCCGTTCGAACTACGCCCCTTTCACGGCGTCGACCACGGACTGAACCGTGATTCCCAACTTTTCCATCACCTGATTCCCAGGAGCACTCATGCCGAAGCGATTGATTCCCACCACTTTTCCATCCAATCCAACGTACCTGAACCAGAGCCCGTCAACACCGGCCTCGATCGCCACGCGGTTGCGGCAAGACGTCGGCAAAACGCTTTCCCGATATTCTGCGGTCTGGCGGTTGAAGATCTCCATGCACGGCATCGAAACCACACGCACTCCAGCGCCGAGTTGCTTCGCCGCCTGAACCGCCAAATGCAGTTCGCTCCCGCTGGCCAAAACAATCGCCTCCAATGCGGCAGTCTCGCGGACCGCAACATACCCACCCCTCAACACACCGTTCCGCCGATCTTCCACCGAAATCTCCGAGAGCAACGGGATCGCCTGACGTGACAACGCAAGCAACGTCGGGCCCTCACGGCGCGAGAACGCCGCCGCAAAAGCAGCCGCCGTCTCCTCTGGGTCGCCCGGACGGATCACGTCGAGATTCGGGATCACACGCAAACCGCTCACCGTTTCCACGGGTTGATGGGTCGGCCCATCCTCTCCCACTCCCACCGAGTCATGGGTGAAGATGTAAACCACCGGAAGCTTCGACAACGCCGCGATACGGATCGATGGACGCGCATAATCCGCAAACACCAAGAATGTCGCTCCACTGGCGTGGAAAATCCCGTCGTAGGCGATGCCGTTCATGATTGCCGCCATCGCATGCTCGCGAATCCCATAACGGATATTCCGCCCGGACCAGTTCTCCGGCGTGAAATCCTTGTCAGAGTTGATGTAGTTCAGCGTCGAACCATAAAGATCCGCACTGCCAGAAACCGCCAAGGGGAGTGCCGCCGCCAACGGTTGCAAAACATCCGAACCCGCCTTTCGCGTTGCAATCTTCGAGTCCGCTGCGAACGCAGGGATCTTGGAGAGTAAATCCGTCGCCGAAAGCGACCGCCCAGCCACCGCGTCGGAAAGCAACGTCGCCAGCGCCGGATTCGCCGCGCTCCAAGCCGTAAAAGTGGCTGACCACTTGGACGCCTCAGCCGCCAACTGCGCACGGCGTGCAGCAAAAAACTCCTCGGTCTCCTTCGAGACATAGAAATGTTCTTCCGGCAATCCCAACCCCTTCCGCGCTGCATCGATGAACTTCGCTCCACCCTCTCCATGCGCTTTCGCCGTCCCAGCCACCTCAGGGATGCCCTTCCCAATCAATGTCTTCGCAATGATCATTTGCGGACGCCCCTTCGCCGCTTTCGCCTGCTCAACCGCCTTTACAATCGCAGCAAAATCATGTCCGTCGATGGTCTGAACATCCCAACCATAAGCCTCGTACCGCTTCGCGGTGTTTTCGCTCTGCGACGCACTCGCCATCGCATCCAACGTCACATCATTGGAATCATAAATCAGGATGAGGTTGTCCAACTGGAAGTGTCCCGCGAACGCAGAAGCCTCCTGTGCGACCCCTTCCTGTAAACACCCGTCACCCGCCAAGGCGATCACGTGCGCATCAAAAATCGTGTGCTCCGCCGTATTAAACCGCGCGGCAGCCATCCGCTGCGAAACCGCGATTCCCACCGCATTCGCGACACCCTGGCCGAGAGGCCCCGTCGTACACTCAACTCCCGCAGTCTCAAAACTTTCTGGATGCCCTGGAGTGTGAGACCCCATCTTGCGAAACGACTTCACCTCTTCCCGGGTCACCTGCGGATAACCCGCTAGGTGAAGCCAAGAGTACAAGAACATCGAGCCGTGACCCGCCGACAAAACGAACCGATCACGATTCAGCCACCGCGGCTCAGCGGGGTGGTAGGACATCGAAACCCCGAACAAAGCAGCGCCAATCTCCGCACACCCCAACGGCAGCCCCAAATGCCCCGAAGAGCATGTGTGCACCGCATCCATCGACAATCCGCGTGACTCATTGGCCGCTCTCTGCAGCGCTTCAACTGGAAGACTCATATCTGTATATCTTTGGTGTTTCTCTTCAGACCCTTCAAAAACCGGGCGCGTTCGGAAGCTTCGTTCCAGCGACTCAAAAGGGCTCAAATCCGCCGCGTAGCGTGTTGGACACCCCACCGCCTGTCAAGGTGCGGAACCTCGGCCAGATCACCCTCGTTCGCCACCCCGACCGACCTCGCCCCCCCTCAGCGAACGGCGGGCAACTGCGTCGCGCGCTCCAGCATCTGCATTGCCTTCTCCGCGCTCACCTCCGTGCCTAACCCCTCACGATAACACCTCGCTAACTCCCGGTAACCATGCGGACTCCCCGCATTCGCAGCCTTCAAAAACCATTCAAAGGCCGCTTTCTGATCCACCGGCACCCCAATCCCCGTCTGCGTGATTTTACCCATGTTCAAGATCCCCACCATTTCCCCTGCGTCCGCCCCCTGACGGATGTAGCGTGCTCCCGCCTCTGCGTCCGGCTTCATTCCCCACCCCCCCTGCAAATGGGTCCCGAATGTCACCATCGACCGCGAACACCCCCGAAGGGTCGCTTGTTCCAACCAATAGTTCGCCATCCCCATATCCACGGGCACCACCGTGCCCTCCACGTACATCATCGCCAAATCATGCATGATGCGGACATCGCCCGCTTCGGCCGACTTGCACCAGCAAAGAAAAACGAACCGCATATCACGCGGCACCCCGTCCCCCACGCGGTGCCACGTCGAAAGGTTGATCAACGCGTCCAAACTCCCAGCCTCAATCGCCCGAACACTCCAATAAATTTTCAATGGATTATTTTTGGGGTACCCCGGCTTGCTCCCCGTGCTCCGGATCGAAAGTGTGTTCATCGCGTTCGCATCACCGGCCTCGGCTAACTCGTGAAACATCGCATACGCCTTCTCCTCATCCCGTTCCACCCCCGCCCCCTCCAAATACACGTTCGCGAGCGCGTTCTTCGCGAATCGGTTCCCCGCCTCAGCCATCTCCTTTAACCCATTCGCTGCCTCACTGGTGTAACGAAGCGCCAGAGCCAAATCCTTCTTCACCCCAAATACGCCCCGAAGCGCCACTCCGTAACTCCAAGCCGCTAAAGGGTTCCCCAGCTCAGCACCCCGCTTCGCAAAACGGTGCGCCTGCTCCATATCCACCGGAACCCCAATCCCAGACCGGTACCGGTACGCCAGCTCGCCCATCGCCGCTCCATCACCCGCATCCACACGCTTCCGCAACTCCGCAATCAACTCCGGCCGACGACGCACCCAGAACCCCGACACAATCGACATCAACTCCTCCTTCGCAAAGGTGGTCCCCTCCTCCGTCCCCGCCAAACGCAGCCACGTCGTCTCCGACTTCCCGGACACCTGATCCGGCGCCCCCGAAGCCGCCCCAAGCACCTCCGGCTCCTTGCCCGCAATCCAGTCCTGGCAGTTCTTCAAGTTCCGGAACTTATAGAACAAGAACCGCTCCAACTGATCGGTGCTTAACTCGGTGTAACCAGGCACACGGCTCTCCGCCGAACAATAAAAGACCCTGTAAATCGGGGTGCCATCCACCATTTCCGGAAAAATTGGCTCATCCGTGTGCAGATCAAACAAGGTGAACTTCGATTTCCAGTAGACGTTCGCGTGATCCTTGGCCGCCCCAGCATCCCGGACAACATCATCCCGGTCCGGGACCACCACCCGGCCAGCCACCTTCTGTACACTGTCCTTGCTCGCAGTCGCCGCAGTCGGCTTCGTCGACATCTCTGAAGGCTCCTCCGCCCTCCCAACACCTGCCGTCCCCCCTGCACCGCCGCCGCTCTTTGACTCAGGCTGCACCACCGCCCCTGAAACTGACGCTCCCCCCACTCCTCCCGCAACCGTCCCCTTCACCGAATCCTCACGAACCCTCGAAAAATACAGCACCACCGATCCAACAGCCAAAACCGCAAGCGCCCCCGCCATCGGTAACACCCCCCTCAACCCGCGAACCCCTCCCCCTGGTGACACCAAACCGCACACCGACTCAATCGCCGCGGCCATCAACGCCAAGCTCGGGTAACGCACCGATGGGTCGTCCGAGGTACCATTCAAAATGATCCGATGTAAATCCAGCCATCGCTGACGCTCCCCCGCCTCCAACGCACTCTCCCCACACGGAGGCCATCGAAAGTTGCTGCGCCCTAACTTGTCAGGCGCATGCCCCGTCAGTAACCCGAACAGAACACAGCAGACCCCCCACATATCTGGGTTTCCACCACTCTCCACATACCACGAAGGAGCCGCGTAACCAGGCGTGCCGCGCGCCGACATCCGCGTGTCATCCAAGGTAACTAACCCCAAGTCCGCCAGACACGGCTTACCCCGAAAATACATCACATTCCCCAACTTGATGTCCCGATGAACCAACCCCACCGATTCCAAGGCCGCCGCCGCCCGACACAACGGGCCCGCAATCGAAACAATCTCCTCTGACCGAAACCACACCCCTTGCAACCTGCTCACCACCTCCCCCTCGAGATCCCGCGGCCGCCACCCCTCCTCTAAAGCCGATCCAGCCACCCGTCCATCCGCCAACGGCATCACGTAAAACAGGTTATCGTCCAGTTTCCCCACATGCTGGATTGGACACAACGCCACTCCCGCCAACTCCGCGCTGCGCGTCCGGAACTCCACCACCGCCTTCATCTCCCGCGCCACCGCCGTGGGGTTCCCAATCCACTTCAGCGCGCACAGCTCCCCCGTTGCCACCATCCGAGCCAGCCAAACCTGACCGTACCCCCCCTGACCAATCGGACGCAGCAACTGGTAGCCGTCCAAAACCACGCCCCCATTGACCTTCAAGGACACGCCACCATTCCATCCACTCGGTGTTGATTCGTTATTCATCTCAGGGGCGGCAGGATGATGCAGCATCTTCCCCTTCCTCGCAACCCAACCGAACGCACCTTCGCACCGCCCATTTGCCATCCCGCCAATCTCCGATACCGTTCCACCCATCATGGAAAAACTCATCATCATCGGCTCGGGCTGCGCCGGACTCACCGCCGCAGTTTACTCCGCCCGTGCAAACCTCACCCCCCTCGTCCTCGAAGGCCATGAACCCGGTGGACAACTCTCCACCACCACGTTGGTCGAAAACTTTCCCGGTTTCCCCGAAGGCATCCAAGGCCCCGACCTCATCATGAATATCAAGGCCCAAGCCACCCGGTTCGGCGCGCGCTTCGAGTTCGCAACCGCTGAGGAGTTCGAGCACGACGGAAAAATCATCCGCCTTCGGATCGACGGAAAATGGGTGGAAACCCAATCCCTCATCGTGGCTTCCGGAGCCAGCGCGAAATGGCTCGGACTCCCCCGCGAAAAAGAACTCGTCGGCCACGGCCTCACTTCCTGCGCGACCTGCGATGGTGCCTTTTACCGGAACGTCCCGGTTTGCGTCGTCGGTGGTGGTGACTCCGCCTGCGAAGAAGCAACGTTCCTCACCCGCTTCGCCTCCAAGGTCTATCTCATCCACCGTCGCGACTCCCTCCGTGCCTCAAAAATCATGGCCGATCGCGCGCTCGCAAATCCCAAAATCGAGACCATCTGGAACTCTGCCATCGAGGAATACCTCACCGACGCGGAAGGCGAAATGACCGCCGTGAAGATCAAAAACTTGGTCACTGGCGAAACCTCTCAACTCGACCTGAAGTGCGTGTTTGTTGCGATTGGACACTCCCCCAACACAAAACCGTTTGTCGGCAAGCTCGACACGGACCCCGACGGCTACCTGCTCCAACGCGAGGGCACAAAGACCAACCTCCCCGGTGTTTTCGCTGCCGGCGATGTCGCCGACCGCACCTACCGCCAAGCAATCACGGCCGCCGGTCAGGGCTGCGCCGCTGCCCTTGATGCCGAACGCTACCTCAGCCACTAAAACGAAACCTCAACCGCCGTCCCAACCGTGATTCTCGCCGAACTCAAACAACTCCTGTTCGAAAACCCCGAAGCCTCAATCACGATCCAACTCCCCGATGGCGGACTCGTTCCATCCCACTTCCACGTCACGGAAGTGGGTCTCGTGAGAAAGGACTTCATCGACTGCGGGGGAACACGCCGCTCCTCCCAACGTTGCCAACTCCAACTCTGGGTCGCCAACGACACTGAACACCGAATCGACGCCGCCAAACTGCTCCAGATCATCAGCCTCGGACAAAGCCTCCTCGGTTCGGAAGATCTGGAAGTCGATTTTGAGTACAGCGAAGATTTCATCAGCCAGTTCCCGCTCATCGCAGCTGATTGTGTCGAAAACCGGATCGCCCTTTCCCTGGGCGGTCGCACCACTGACTGTCTCGCCAAAGACCGCTGCGGCATCGGGTCCGATTGCTGTTAAAGCGCCGCGGTCCGCGGCCGCGCCACACTTCAAGGGTCCCGCGACCAATACCATCCCAGAGCAACGCCTTGCGCTACCAAGGCACCAAACACCCACGTTCTGGAAGAGCGTTGCATCGCATCCCACGATTCCATGCGATACGTCCAACTTTCAAATCGCCCGCTTCTCGGCCAGACGTTCAGGCTTTCCCGACACCCGTAATCCCCGCAAAATCAAACCATGCCTCGCACATCCCTCCCCCGGATGGCCTCCGCTGCGGCCCTCGTGCTCCTCGCCCTACCCGCCCGCTCGGAATCCGAACCCGTCCAGTTTAACCGCGACGTCCGCCCAATCCTCTCGGAGAACTGCTTTTACTGCCACGGGCAAGACGCCAACAAACGCAAAGCCGGCCTCCGGCTCGATGTCCGCGAAGCGGCCACAACACGTCTGGAATCGGGTGAATCCGCCATTGTGCCCGGCCAACCCGACCGCAGCGGCATCATCCAACGCATCTTCGGAACTGATCCCGACGAGATCATGCCGCCGCCAAAATCCCATCGCTCTCTCACCGCTGCCCAAAAAGAGACCCTCCGGAAATGGATTGCCGCAGGCGCTCCCTACGAGGCGCATTGGGCCTTCACGCCCCCAACGCGCCCCCCGCTCCCCGCTCCCCGCGCAAACCCCT
>JACCED010618696.1_pt1 | contig 32115 bp, 31 predicted proteins | sample 7455021 | NCBI WGS metagenome assembly JACCED01 (sample SAMN15323456, study PRJNA562643) | freshwater metagenome | isolation source: river surface water | place: USA:Blue River Watershed | collected 2017-08-19 | reverse complement strand
TAACGCCGCTTTCGATCATAGTTGGCACGTCAGGTAGGACAGCAGAGCGTTTCTCCCCACCCGAACCTAAGACCTTTAACTTGCCCGATTTCACATGCGGCAAAATTGTGCCCACTGTAGCGAAGGCAAGCGGGACCTGCCCAGATAGAACGTCCGTAATTGCAAGCGCCCCACCCTTGTAGTTCACCGCCTCTAAATGGGTACCTGCCAGCGCATTAAAGAGAGCTCCGGCCAGGTGCTGCGCACTGCCTGCCCCTGATGTCCCGTAATGCACAACTGGGGTCTTAGGTTTAGTTAAAGCGATTAGCTCCGCAACTGTTTTAGGAGCAAAGTTAGGATTCGCGACTAGTACATTCGGTACGCGTTGCAGCAACATGACCGACGCAAAGTCCTTCAAGGTATCGAACTGCATCGAACCACGTAGAGCGGGATTTTGCACATGATTCGCTGCATCCAGCATGATGGTGTACCCATCCGCTGGTGCCTTGGCGACATACGCTGCACCGATCATCCCACCTGCCCCGCCGCGATTATCAACCACGACATTTTGGCCAAGCTCTTTGGCAAGCTCTGGCGCAATGAGACGAGCAACTCGATCCGCGGTTCCTCCAGGCGGATAGGTCACGACTAGCGTGACTGGCCGCTCTGGGTACGCAGCATATGAGAGCGAGGCCGTGCATAGCCCCAAGACAGCCAAAATACTTTTTAGCGTTTTTTGCATCATCGCGTGTGCCTCTGAAAAATTATTTGAATGGTGCTACTTTAAACCATTGCGCTACTTACCCATCGACGTCAAGGACACTTGTTATGGAATTGCTGCAAGGAATTAATAGTCGGCAGAGCATCAGAGGTTTTTTAGATAAGCCCGTTCCGGAAGCGTTGCTCCGTGAAGTGCTGCACGCTGCAGGTCGGAGCCCATCTTATAAAAATACCCAGCCTTGGGAAGTGTCGATCGTATCGGGGTCAAAGCGTGATGCGCTGAGCAAGATCCTGTTTGAGCTTGCGAGTACGAAGACTCCCCCAGACTATGACATTCCCGACCCACCCACTTGGCCTGAAGCGCTGGATTTTCGTGCCAAAGATCATGGCACCCGTCGATTTAATGCGCTCGGGATTGGGCGCGACGATGCTGCACTGCGCAATCAATTGCGACTGAGAAACTTTGAATTTTTTGGTGCCCCGGTGGCAGTGTTCTTTTTCATGGACAACTCTCTTACGCCTTGGTCCACCTTGGATATGGGACTATTCCTGCAGACCTTTACCCTCGCCGCACATGGTGCTGGACTTGGCACCTGTATGCAGGCTTCCGTTTCAGGCTACCCCAATGCTATCCGTAACTTTTTAGGCGTCCCGTCCACGAAAAGACTGATCGTCAGCATGTCGCTCGGCTATCCCGATATGCAGGCGCCGCTCAACAGCTACAAGAGCACACGCATCGATGTTGACGCCTTCACGACGTGGCATAAATAACTCGGTGAAGGCAAGGCTACATTGATTGATAAGAGAACAGCGATCCAAATCCGGACTGTTGATTTGCGATCGCGTGTTTGCGCAAAGCGTACCAGACCATCGCTTGGTTGCTCGTAATCACGGGCCGACCAACGATCGCTTCAATTTCTTCGATCACCTCGGCGGACCGTACCGCAGTACAACTAATGAAATAAGCATCTGCATCGTTACACTGATGTTGTTTGGCTAAATCTATCCAAACCTGCGGGGATAGCTTGGCCATCTCTGCATTTGTATTGACGCCAAGTCCGACCTCTTTCAATACGTCGAATCCATAGTGCTTCAGAAACGCGACTTCACGCTCGTTGACTGACGCGATGTAGGGCGTAAGCAGCACGATCTTTTTTGCTTTCAATACCCGCAGCGCGGTCAGGATGGCCTCCGATGTGGAGATCGCTGGCAATCCACTTGCCGACGCGATTCGCCTTTCGATGTCCTCTCCCATACTCGGACTAAAAGTACTGACGGCAGTGCAGTGAAACACGACCGCATCCACCTGCGCGTCTGACAGTAGCTTGGCACCAGACTCTACGTGCCGACTCATTTCTAACAACTCAGGTTCAGAGCTTCCCCTAAGTTCGAGGCGAGTGATGTAGGCCACAACACCCTGCGGCAGCATCGCATGAATCTGCGGCTCCGCAATCACATTACCCGACGGTACGATCACACCGAGCCGTAAACGGCTTCCGTAGTCAATCACTACGCATATTCCTTTCGAAGCATATGCGCGGCTTGTACCATCGACTTTAACTTTCCATCAGCGATATCGCGAGGTAGGTACTTCATCCCGCAGTCCGGTGCGAGAATAACCTGCTCAGGCTTGATGTGTTTGAGCGCTCTTCTGATACGCATCGCCACCAACTCCGCAGGCTCTACCTTCATATCGCTCAAGTCTAAACAACCCACCATGACTTGCTTGTTTCCGAGCGTCTCAAGGATCTTGCAATCGAGACTAGATTGAGCTGTCTCGATGGATACCTGGTTACATGAGCATTGCGACAATTCTGGTAAAAAATCATATCCTGACGGACGCGCATGAATCACTGCAGCGTAGCCGAAACAGATATGCACAGCTGTCTGTCCATTGACGCCCTCTAACGCGCGGTTCAGCGCGTTGATTCCGTACTGACGTGCTTTTTCGGGTCGCGCCTGCATATAGGGCTCATCGATCTGTACAACATCCGCACCATTCGCAAATAGATCTTTAATTTCTTCATTGAGCGCAATGGCATAATCCATTGCAGCTTCTTCTTCCGATGCATAAAAATCATTTTGCGCTTGCTGAAGCATCGTGAAGGGACCAGGAACCGTGATCTTCACTTTTCGATCGGTATGCGCTTTCAGAAAGAGCAGATCCTCAACCTCTATCGGCTTAATCCGTTTAATTTTTCCAACGATACGGGGCACCGGGTTGGGATGTCCGGAACGATCCAGGGCGGTTCCAGGATTATCAATATCAACCCCGGCCAAGGCCGTTGCAATCCGATTCGAGTAACTCTCGCGACGTATTTCACCATCTGTGATGATATCGAGGCCTGCCTGCTCTTGCGCGCGAATCGCGAGCACTGTCGCATCTTCCATGGCTTGCTGCAAAAATGGCTCTTGAACACGCCATAACTCTTTAGCCCTGACCCTGGGTGGAAAACGCCCGGCGAGCTTCTCGCGATCAATGAGCCAATCGGGCTGCGGATAACTACCGACGATCGTTGTGGGGAAAAGCATACAGGTTCTCCGTTCGTTGTGTACAAACCAACGTTGGTTGATTGGAATATTATTTACCTCTAGAGCACCTTAGCATCTTTCAAACCTCATGCATAGAAATCACAATACCGACGGGAATGCTTAAAACCTCTGTTCTGAATTACCATATTCCATGCAGTTCCCCTTTGTCCATGAGATACCGAGCCACTCAACATGCTTAAGCCGAATTCACTCAAAATCGCTCTGCGTAATCAGCAAGTCCAACTAGGATTGTGGTGCGCTTTATCCAATTCTTACTCCACTGAAATCGTCGCAGGCTCTGGTTACGACTGGCTCACGCTCGACATGGAGCACTCACCCAACGACTTAAATAGCGTCTTAGTTCAATTACAAATGCTGGGTGCGTATCCACTCGAGCCCGCAGTTCGACTAGTTAAGTTTGATAAGGATCTCGTCAAGCAATATCTAGACATGGGTGTCAGAACCTTGATTCTTCCAAACGTAGAATCTGCGGCACAAGCCAAGGATATCGTTGAGGCCACCCGCTATCCACAGCAGGGTGTTCGAGGGGTCGCGGGTCAACAACGCGCCAACCGATGGGGGCGTATCGCTAATTACGCGCAAACAGCGTCTGAGCAAATATGCGTACTCGTTCAAATTGAGTCGGCTGACGGCGTGAGGTTCTTCGACAGCATCATCGCTGTCGAAGGCGTAGACGGCGCATTTGTTGGGCCAAATGATATGGCTGCAAGCATGGGCTTTCTGGGCCAACAACACCATCCGGAAGTTCAGCAAGCGATACAAACTCTGCCCGGCATCGCAGCTCGGCATGGCAAGTCGATTGGCATTTTGGCTGCGAACGAAGCCGATGTGCAGCGCTACCTGCAATGGGGTTACAAAATGGTTGGGCTCGGCTCAGACCAAGGACTGCTCGCAAAAGCCAGCGACACCATCCTTAGTAACTGCCGAAACTTCGTGCAATCCCTGAAATAGCTCAGGCCAAAGAGACGCGTCGCAAGAATTACGACGACGCGTCTAACACGACCTTATCTGACACAAGATCAGCAATTTCATCGTCTCGAAACCCAAACTCCCGCAAGACTTGCGCCGTATGCTGGCCCAGGCCTGGAGCAGGTGTCGCTGCAGTGCGTGGCTGCTCAGAGAACTTAACCGGGAAGCCTACGCCTTTTACCAAACCTGCTTGTGGATGAACCGACTCAACAACCATTTCTCTGGCGAGAGCCTGCGGATGGGTAAGTGCCTCCTCAATCGTGTGAACCGGCCCTGCCGGCACACCAGTCTTGTCAAACACGGCAATCCACTCTGCCGTGGTCTTTTTACACAATTCCGCTTCAATTAACTTCTCGAGTACCTCACGATTGGCGAGTCTGATCGTGTTGTTTTCAAAACGTGGGTCCGTTTTCCACTCAGGATGGCCAAGTGTTTCAGCAACACGCTCCCAATTCGCTTGGTTCGCACCACCGATATTCAAATACCCGTTGGCTGTTTTAAACGCCTGATACGGCGCAGTGAGCGGATGGGCTGACCCACCGGGTCCCGCCGACAATCCCGTCGCAAAAAACATTGCCGCCTGCCAATATGTCTGCTGCATCGCAGCTTCCATCAATGAGGTATCGACAATCTGCCCTCTTCCAGATTTTCCTCTTTCAATAAGGGCCGCGAGCACGCCTACACAAGAAAGAATACCTGCATTGATGTCCGAGACCGGATTACCCGTTTTCGCAGGAGGCCCGCCCGGGTGCCCGGTGATACTCATTAATCCGCCGAACCCCTGTGCGATGAGATCAAAACCACCCTTGTCTGCTAGAGGTCCTGTGCGCCCATAGCCCGACACCACTGCATAAATCAGACCTGGGTTTACCGTCTTGAGCACATCGTACCCAACCCCAAGCTTTTCCATCGTTCCACGCCGATAGTTCTCGGTCAGAACGTCCGCCTTGGCAACCATGCGCTTTAATACGTCAGCACCTTTTGGATTTTTTAAATCTAAACCCATGCCACGCTTGTTTCGATTCAAAATCAAAAATGGTGCGGATACACCATTTATTTGTGGGTCCTGATACCCACGGGAATCGTCACCTTTCGGAAGTTTCTCGATCTTAATAACGTCGGCGCCCATGTCGGCCAACATTAAGCCGCAGGTCGGGCCCGCCATGATTTGCGATAACTCTAAGACACGGATGCCAGCAAGTGGCCCAGTCGGCATCGTCGCGTTTGCTTGGTTGTTGCTCATTAATTATCGGCCTACGAATTTTGGAGTTTGCTTGGCAAGAAATGACTTATAGCCAATTCGGAAATCCTCGGTATCAAAACATTCGAAACACTCTTCTCGCTCTTTGGCAGTGAGTGGCGTGTCATCTTGCAAGCGACGCGCAAACTGCTTATGCCAACGGGCAACTAACGGTGCACCCGAAGCGATGCGCTGGGCGGTGGCAAGAGCCTCGCTGGCGACCTGATCATCCGCCACGACACGTGAAACAAGACCAATGCGCAAGGCTTCCTGCGCATCGATAATTCGGCCCTCTAAAAGAAGCTCAAGCGCCTTCGACGATCCGATAAGCGAAGCAATCGGTTCCATTTCGTCATACGCCATCACTAGACCGAGGTTCTTGATGGGCGCACCGAATCGACTTGACGCGCCACAAATACGAATATCAGCCAATGCGGCAATCTCCATACCACCACCGACACAAATCCCATGTATCTGCGCAACGATAGGATGACGACAACTCTTTATCTTCTTGACCGTCTGATGCATGAAGTGACCATACTCGGTCGCTTGCGCTTTGTTCGAGCGCTGCGTTTCGAACTCGCTAATATCGTTACCCGGCGAAAAAGCCTTTTCGCCCGCGCCACGCAAAATGATGCATCGCACATCATCTTGGGCAGATAGTGAAACCATCGCATCACCTAATTCGCCCCACAGGGGCTTGGTCATCGCATTCAACTTTTCTGGACGATTAATTGTCAGCGTGACGATGTCACCCTCACGCGACTGCAATAAGATTTCCGACATGTCGTTCTTCCGTTATGAGTGTTAACAACGCGTGCAAAAAGTATCAGCTAAGCGAGGGGTAATCAACATAGCCCTTTGCGCCACCACCGTAGAAAGTCGAGCGGTCATAAGGCGTCAGCGCGGCCCCCGTTGCCAAGCGCTTAGGCAAATCAGGATTGGAAATGAAGAATCTTCCGAAGGCGACCGCGTCAGCCTGCCCGCTTAGAAGTGCCGCTTCGGCGCCGTCCCTGTCATAGCCACCCGCAGCAAGTATTTTTCCAGAAAAATGAGGACGGAACAGCGCAGATGCGCTGGGCTGATCGTCTTTCACCTTGTCCGTGCCACCCGCCAATGTCGAGCGCGGCTCAATTAAATGCAGATACGCTAGGTTCAATCTATCCAACGCCTTGACCACGTGCGTAAACAATCCAATCGTGTCTCGGTCCGACATATCATTGAACGTGCCATAGGGCGAAAGTCGTACGCCGATTCGATCCGCTGGCCACACGCTAGCGACAGCTTGCATCACTTCCAACAACAAACGCGATCGATTCTCGATCGATCCACCATACTGGTCAGTACGCTTGTTAGATCCATCTTGCAGGAACTGATCTAACAAATAACCGTTTGCACCGTGCACTTCTACGCCGTCAAAACCGGCGGCCTTGGCTTGCTTCGCAGCATGCACATAACTTGCGATCAAGGCTGGAATCTCATCCAACGCCAAGGCGCGAGGCGTCTCGTATGGTGCGAGCTCCCAAGTCGCGGTGTAGACCTTACCCTGAGGAGCGATCGCAGATGGTGCTACGGGTAAACCCTCGGCTGGGTGGAGTGACGAATGGGAAATGCGCCCCACATGCCAAAGTTGGCAAACAATTTGACCACCTTCTGCGTGCACGGCTTGAGTGACTTTTTTCCAACCTGCAACTTGAGCATCGGTATAGATACCTGGCGTCGCGGGATAGCCCTTACCTTGCGCCGAAATTTGCGCCGCCTCCGAAATAATGAGTCCAGCGCTCGCACGTTGCGCGTAGTATTGAGCGGCGAGCTCGCCCGGAACATCCTCTGCGCCAGCGCGCATGCGCGTCAAAGGCGCCATGACTACTCGGTTTTTAAGTGTGAGCGCGCCGAGAGAAACGGGTGATGACAGCTTCATAGAAATCCTGTGAACGTTGACTAGCATTAAATACGAGCGACAACACGATTCTACCCTCGGGCAAACGATTGGTCTTATTGCTTGTCACACTCAGGTGCACCCGCTATATTGCAGGGTGTTCTTAATATGACCGGGAAATGACCATGACGATGTTGAAGCCACACAAAATTGGATTTAGTCCTTTGCGTCGCGTCGCGCTAGCGATAGCAGTCACGGGGGCATTCGCCCTGACAGGCTGGTCCACGCCATCAGCAGCGCAAGTCAAGGAATTGACAGTTGCGCTTTCAACACCGGTCACGACTGTCGATCCACATTTTCATAACCTCACACCGAACAATGCTTTAGTGCGTCATGTCTTTGAAACCTTGGTTGCGACGGACTCGAGTCAGCGTCGCATCCCTGGGCTCGCTGAATCTTGGAGAGCTTTGTCCGATACCGAGTGGGAATTCAAACTCCGTAAAGGGGTTAAATGGCACAACGGTGAACCGTTTACCGCAGAGGATGTCGTAGCGACGCTGAAGCGCGTACCAAACGTGCCCAACAGCCCAGCGCTATTCGCTGTTTTTGTGAAACCAATTACGGAGACGATTGTTGTCGACTCACACACGATTCGTTTTAAGACTGCGAACCCGTACCCTCTGCTGCCTAGCGACCTGAGTTCAGTGTTAATCATTCCCAAGTCCGTAGCAGAAACTGCCAAGACTGAGGATTTCAACTCAGGCAAAGCGATGATTGGCACTGGCCCTTTCCGCTTCGTTGAGTATGTTGCTGGCGATCGAATTGTTGTTACGCGAAACAACGATTACCACGGGAAAAAACCAGATTGGGACAAAGTCACCTTCCGCATCATCACGAGTGCGCCTGCCCGTGTTGCAGCATTACTGTCCGGCGATGTGCATATGATCGAGGGCGTTCCGACTGCCGACGCCGCAAAATTAGCAAAAGATTCTCGCGTGACGCTCTCGTCAGCGGTATCCAACCGCTTGATCTATTTACATATGGACAGTGGCCGCGAGAAAAACTCCCCCTTCATCACTACAGCGGACGGAAAGCCGCTTGAGGCAAATCCATTACGCGACCCGAGAGTTCGTCAAGCGATTAGTAAGATGATCGATCGTAAAGCGATCGTCTCACGCATCATGGAGGGCCAAGGCGTACCCGCTGGGCAGCTCTTAGACGAAACCTTTTTTGGAACAAGTAAAAAACTTAAGCCCGATGCCTATGATCCCGCTGGCGCGAAGAAGTTACTTGCCGAAGCCGGATACCCTAATGGTTTTGGCGTGACCTTGCACTCACCAAACAACCGCTACATCAATGATGCGAGTGTTGCTCAGGCGGTGGCTCAATACCTGTCACGCAACAGCATCCCGACTAAGGTCGACACGATGCCCTCCAATATTTTCTTCACCCGTGCAAGCAAGTTGGAGTTCTCGTTGATTCTTGCGGGCTGGGGCGCTGAATCGGGTGACACCAGCTCTCCGTTGCGCGCTTTGTTAGGGACATTCGATGCGAAGCAAGGCATTGGCGCAGCCAATCGCGGACGTTTCTCTAGCCCAGAGCTCGACAAGATGACGGAAGCCGCCATCATCACAATCGATGACACCAAACGCGACGCGATGCTTGCCGCTGCCAGCGAAAAAGCGATTGAACTGATGGGCCTGGTACCTCTGCATTATGAGGTCAGCACTTGGGCTACGCGCAAAGGCATCACATACAAGGCACGAGCAGATCAGTACACGTTGGTCTATCACGCCCACCGAGATTAATGAAGTATTTCAATCAAGCGATTACACAAGGCCTGTAGACAGTGACTGCTTTTATCCTACGTCGTTTGGCTCAGGCCTGCCTTGTGCTATTGATCACCTCGGTTCTCGTTTTCGGTGGGCTGTATCTGATCGGAGATCCGATTGAGATTCTGGTCAACCCGACAGCCGACCAAATAGAAAAAGAGCGTGCCCGTGTCGCGTTGGGTTTGGATAAGCCCATTGTCGAGCAGTACTTTCTTTTTCTTAAAGGTGCCTTCACCGGCGACCTCGGCAACTCGTTTGTCTACGCGCGCCCTGCTCTTGATGTGATAGTAGAGCGAATGCCCGCCACTCTCGAACTGGCTGTCGTCGCGATGGTGATCGCAGTGTTTCTAGGAATACCCCTAGGGCTTTATGCAGGCCTTAGACCAAATTCGTTGTTCTCTCGGTTCATCATGACGGGCTCAATCGTGGGATTTTCTCTCCCCACGTTCTGGGTCGGATTGCTGCTAATCCTGTGCTTTGCCGTAACGTTGGGATGGCTACCCTCAACTGGACGCGGACCGACAACAGAAATACTCGGTATGCAATTATCAATCTTCAGTTGGGAAGGTTTGCGCTACGCGCTCCTACCCGCACTCAATTTGGCATTGTTAAAACTGGCTCTCATTACGCGTCTGACCAGAGCCCAAGTAAGAGAGCAAAGCTTGCTCGACTACATTCGCTTTGCCCGCGCAAAAGGTTTAAAGACCTCCAGGGTGGTGGGCGTACATCTATTGAAGAACATTTTGATTCCACTAGTCACAGTTATTGGGTTGGAACTCGGCTCGGTAATCGCTTATGCAATTGTGACCGAGAGTATTTTTGCATGGCCAGGGATGGGCAAGCTTGTAATTGACTCGATCTTCCAGCTTGATCGTCCCGTAGTCGTGGCGTACCTTCTAGTCGTTGTGTGTATGTACATCTTTATTAATTTAACCGTAGACATTTTGTACTCGCTCCTTGACCCGCGCGTGCGTATTTCGGAGCAACACGGATGAGCGAAACAACCATCGTCGCGGCAAAAGTACAAACTCCCTTTCGACGAATCTGTAGTCAATTTGCAGAAAGTCCCGTTGCCGTCTTCGGTCTACTCATGCTGTTGATCGTGATCGGGATTGCAGCGCTAGCACCCTGGATCTCTCCACAGAATCCCTACGATTTATCAGCACTCGACCTCATGGACTCACGACTGCCGCCCGGAGAGAAAAGCGCTACGGGTATGACCTACCTACTTGGTACGGACGGACAAGGCAGAGACATGGTGTCAGCTATCTTTTACGGCTTACGCGTATCGCTTTATGTTGGCTTGGTCAGCGGAATCATCGCGATGATTTTAGGAAGTATCTTAGGCGTGTTGGCCGCGCACCTAGGTGGTCGGTTTGAACAAGTCATTATGCGTCTGGTGGATATTCAACTTGGCTTTCCAGCCATTCTGGTCGCACTCATTTTGCTTGCGGTACTTGGGAAAGGCGTCGATAAAATTATTATTGCGCTAGTCAGTGTCCAATGGGCCTATTACGCTCGCACGGCACGCTCAGCCGCACTCGTAGAGCGGGGTAAAGAGTACATCGAAGCAGCCCGATCACTCGGCCTATCTGGCACGCGTATCGTCTTGCGCCACCTGCTACCCAATGCGATGGCCCCCTTGATCGTGGTGGGAACTGTTCAAGTCGCCCATGCCATTGCGCTTGAAGCAACACTATCCTTTCTGGGCCTTGGACTTCCATCAACCGAACCATCGCTAGGTTTACTCATCGCTAACGGCTACGAATATCTGTTGTCTGGCAAGTATTGGATTAGTGTCTATCCCGGTATTGCATTGCTCTTGACTATTCTTGCAATCAACCTCGTGGGTGATCAAATGCGAGACGTATTGAACCCGAGGTTGTCGCGATGAGTCCTTTATTGTCCGTCCAAGGACTGCGCACGGAATTTAATACAAGAGATGGTGTTCTACCCGCAGTCGCTGATGTTTCCCTCACATTGGCCAGAGGTGAGGTGCTAGGACTCGTCGGAGAATCAGGCTCTGGCAAATCGGTCACTGGATTTTCCATTCTTGGTCTGATTGACGCGCCGGGGAAAATCGCAGCGGGCAGTATTTTGTTTGACGGACAGGAGCTAGTGGGCATCGACCAAGAGTCGCTCCGCAAGCTGAGAGGTAAGCGCATCGCGATGATTTTTCAGGATCCTATGATGACCCTGAATCCTGTCCTGACTGTCGAAACTCAGATGATAGAAACGGTGTTAGCGCACGATAGCGTTAGCCGTGATGTCGCACGCGCGAGATCCATCGAAGTATTGGGTAAGGTTGGCATCGCGTCGCCGGCGGAGCGACTCAAGCAATATCCACACCAATTCTCTGGCGGCATGCGCCAGCGCGTTGCAATCGCAATCGCAATGTTGCACCGACCCGATTTGATCATCGCCGACGAACCGACGACCGCACTTGACGTGACGGTTCAAGGTCAAATTCTGTATGAAATGCAGCAATTGGTCAGTCAGTCTGGTACGGCGCTGATATGGATCACGCATGATCTGGCTGTCGTGGCGGGCCTGGCGGATCACATCGCTGTGATGTATGCCGGTCGGATCGTCGAACATGGCAAAGCCGAGGAAGTATTGCGTGCGCCACAACATCCCTACACGAGAGGACTATTAGACTCCGTACCTGCGACGACCACACCAGGACAACGGTTACGACAAATCCCCGGTGCGGCTCCCTCTATTTTGCAGCTTGGCGCCGGGTGCGCTTTCGCCTCACGTTGCAGTTATGTGAATGACAAATGTGCAGCAATGCCGGCTATGTCTGAGTCCTCTGCACGTCAGGTGCGATGCTGGAATCCGCTGGGCTTCTCGCCTAGCGCGCACCCCACGGGAGAGCAATCGTGACTGAACTCCTGAAGTTTGATCAAGTCTCTAAGCGCTTTGGTAAAAAACTAGATGCGTTTGAAAAAATAGCGAATGTTTTTGGCGCCAACGTACAAGCTCACACCGTACACGCTGTGGATCGCGTCTCGTTTTCGGTGAATGAAGGTGAAGTGGTCGGCTTAGTCGGTGAGTCTGGATGCGGCAAATCTACCCTTGGCAGACTTGGCTGTGGTTTGCACACGCCGACTGAAGGTACGGTGAGTTACCGTGGCCAGCCCTTGGAAACGCATGCCGGCGTTCGACGTCCCGTGCAATTAATTTTTCAAGATCCTTTTGCCTCGCTTAACCCTCGAATGAGAGTCGTGGACATTGTCGGCGAGGCGCCACGCGTTCACGGGCTACTAGATGCAAGTAGCACAAGCGACTATGTTGCGGCGCTACTTAAACGAGTAGGTCTTGATCCAGCGTATATGCAGCGCTACCCTCATCAGTTCTCAGGAGGACAACGCGCTCGGATCGGCATCGCCAGAGCACTTGCGGTCAAGCCCGAATTTTTAGTTTGCGATGAAGCGGTCGCTGCCTTAGACGTATCGATTCAAGCGCAGGTCTTAAATCTTTTTATGGATCTGCGAGATGATCTCGGCTTGACCTACATGTTCATCAGCCACGATCTGGGTGTTGTAAGGCATCTCTCGAATCGCGTGGTGGTGATGTATCTTGGCCGTGTGGCGGAAATCGCACCGACTGAAGAATTATTCTCCGAGCCAAATCACCCTTACACGCAAGCGCTATTGCAAGAGATCCCTCGTATCGATCGAACACACCGTACATTTGTGCCGATCCGAGGCGAAATCCCCTCACCGCTTGCGCCGCCTTCAGGCTGTCATTTTCACCCGCGTTGTCCGCATGCAACCGCACGCTGCGCGCAAGAGGCTCCAGCGTTGCGAGAAATCAGCCCCGGACGCCTATCCGCCTGCCATCTTAATGATCCTATTACCTAAATGATGAAGCGAAGCCACCCTGTTGAACTGCAAGCTCCCGACTTAAGCGCTTGGGAAAACTCGAACACTGGTGTTCCCTACGTCTGGAGTTTCGACTCTGGCAAGCCGGGTCCACATGTGATGGTGCAAGCCCTGACCCACGGAAACGAAATTTGCGGCGCAATTGTGGTTGATTGGTTGATGCGACAAAACGTGCGTCCTCGCGCGGGACGACTCACGATTGCCTTTGCCAATATGCTTGCCTACGCAAACTGGGATCCACTCAATCCGAGCAAAAGCCGTTTTGTCGATGAAGACTACAACCGAGTTTGGGGCGATGACGTCTTACTCGGCAGTCGTGACTCAGCTGAATTACGACGCGCACGTGTCCTGCGCCCTTTCGTTGATAGCTGCGATTATTTATTGGATATTCACTCGATGTCTGAGCCCTGCGCGCCCATTATGGTCTGCGGTGCTACTGGCCAAGGCGGAGAAAAAAGTGCTGCTTTGTCCAAGCTACTTGGGCTTCCAGAAAATCTACTGATTGATACCGGACATCCTGCTGGCCTACGCATGATCGAACGCGGTGGCTTCGGCAAGCCCAATGATCCCCGCACCGGCTTACTGATCGAGTGTGGCCAACACTGGGAGAAGTCATCCGTGGATGTCGCGAATGACTCGCTGCTCTTGTTCCTTAAACACTTCGGTGTGATTGACGCTGCGTTTGCACAAAATGCTTTGCGCCAAGTAGTGCCCGCTCGACAACGTATCATTCGCGTCACGCAAGCGGTCGTCGCCAACTCAACCGCATTTAGCTTTGTGAAGCCGTACACCGGGCTTGAAGTGATCGCAAAGAAAGGCGATCTGATCGCAACCGATGGTGACGAGCGCATCGTCGCCCCATATGACGATACGGTGCTAGTTATGCCCTCGACCTCAAACGTACGCGTTGGTGCGACAACGGTACGTTTTGGCCGCTTCGAGGACTAGCTTTAGCGTTACTGCTGGATCGTTATATTGCGATCACGGATGATTTTGCCCCACGTGTCAGACTCCTTGGCAATATACTTTGCCAAGTCCTCACGTGATCCTGGAGTCAACGTCAACCCCTTGTCACGCAGCTCTTTGGCTGTGACAGGATCCGTAATAACTTTAATCAACTCTTGATTCCAACGATCTAATATCGCCGTCGGCGTTTTCGCAGATGCGACGAATGCGTACCAATTATCGGCATCAAAACCAGGGTAACCAGACTCTGCGATTGTTGGTATCTCGGGAAACAACTCAGCGCGCTTTTCGCTAGTCACAGCCAGTGGAATCAACTTCCCAGACCGAATATGGGACACGGAAGATGGTAACGCAGAGTAATACACCGTCACACGGTTACCAATCACGTCGACCGTTGCCGCACCGCCGCCCTTGTACGGCACATGGACGATATCGATCCCGGCACGTTGGTTAAAGAGCTCACCCTGAAGATGCGATGCGGAACCAGATCCAGTCGATGCGAAAGTCAACTTACCGGGCTCTTTCTTTGCTCGATCCACCAAGTCTTTCAGGCTCTTGATGCCGGATTCAGGCGACACAAGTAAAACGTTGGGAAAGCTACCACCCATTGCGAGCGGTGCAATATCTTTAACTGGATCGTATGGAATCTTCATGAGATGCGAAGCGATCGATAAAGGCCCAATAGATCCGAGCAGGATCACTGATCCATCGGATGGACCCGTCGCAACAGTGTTGGTCGCGATATTGCCGCCCGCACCAGGCTTGTTATCAACAACGACTTTGACACCTAAGTTCTCTGAGAGCTTTTTGCCGATCACCCGAGCAGCGATGTCATTCGCACCGCCCGGAGGAAAACCCACATAGAGCGTCACGCCTTTTGAAGGCGGAAACTCCTGAGCAACCGCTGGTGCACTGAGCAAGCCAAACATCGCGGCCGACGTGACCAATGCGGCAAGAATATTCTTTTTCATTTTTCGTTTCACTCCAAAATTACGGCTGTTGATACTGCGGCATCTTAGCGCCTATATGCGTCTTCTTTCTAGCCTCCGCTAGCTCGCACTGCCGTTGCCGCTCCCTCGCTGTGCGCTTTTGTTCCGGGGTTGTCCTATCAAAACAGCGTGGGCAACTGACGCCAAGCTCATACTTCTCTGACTCAAAAGTTCCCTTAGGAAATGGCTGACGGCAGCATCGACAGAGGCGACTTTCGCCGCGTTCAAGACCATGCACAACCGCCACGCGCTCATCAAATACGAAGCACTCACCCTTCCAAAGACTTTTCTCGGGGGGAATCGTCTCGAGGTATTTCAGAATGCCACCCTCTAGGTGATAGACCTCATCGTACCCTTTGGCACGCATCATCGCGGTTGACTTCTCACAACGAATGCCCCCGGTACAAAACATTGCGACCTTTGGGCGCTTACCCGCTACCGGCTTTAAGACGTCTGCTTGATCGACCCAACCCGGCAATTGAGAAAACGTTTGTATCGCTGGATCAATGGCTCGCTCGAAGGTGCCGATCTCCACCTCATAATCATTCCGAGTATCAATTAGGACAACATCCGGATCACTAATTAGGGCATTCCAATCTTCTGGCTTGACGTACGTGCCAGCCATCGTTACGGGACTGACCTCAGGGACGCCCGAAGTAACGATTTCCTTCTTTAGGCGGACTCGCATGCGCCGAAATGGCGGCAACTCAGACCAAGATTCTTTGTGCTGAAGGTCTGAGAACTTTGAATCCGCACGTAAATACCCAAGAACCGCCCGTACTGCTTCCTCGGGTCCCGCGATGGTGCTGTTAATCCCCTCCCGAGCAAGCAGGATGAGCCCTTTGACTCCCTGCTGTTCACAAAATGCAAGAAGCGGTGCTTTTCGAGCTTCAAAGTCGGGAAGCTCTACAAATTTGTAAAACGCGACAGTCAAGAATTTGTTCAGATTCATAGCTTGATTTTAAGCCGGACTGCGCTAAGAGTGCGTTAACATTTGACCACGGTAGTTCATACTTGGAGACTTCAATGAATTTCATAACAAAATGGGTGGGAATCGCTACGTTGCTGTGCACGACTAGTGCCATCGCGCAGGGTTACCCAACCAAACCCATCACCCTCGTCATTCCTTTCGCGGCTGGGAGCGGTACGGATTTCGTAGCGCGCACCGTGGCACAAAAACTTTCTGAGCGTCTAAAGCAACCAGTTGTCGTCGATAACAAAGCCGGCGCCAGTGCACAAATTGCTGCCCAATTCGTCGCGAAATCGGCACCAGATGGTTACACCTTGTTCATGACGACTAACACGTCGCACTCGGCTAACCCATGGATGTTCAAAACCCTAAGCTACGATCCGATCAAGGACTTCACGCCAATCGTTCGTGTGGGTGAATTACCCTTCGCACTCGCAATCAATCCAAAAATTCCTGCGCAAACCTTGCAAGAGTTCATCGACTACGCAAAAAAGACGCCAGGTAAACTTTCCTACGCCACACCTAACAGCACATCCTTAGTTGCGATGGAGACGATTAAAAATATCGCTGGACTCGACATCGTGGGTATCCCCTACAAGGCAAGTCCTCAAGCAATGACGGATCTGATTTCAGGTCAAGTTCAAGTGTATGTCGTCGATCTTGGCTCGGGAATGGCGTCACTCAAATCAGACCGCGTCCGCCTACTGGCGGTCACGACTGCGAAAGGATCGCAAAGTTTCCCTGGCACGCCATCGATTGCAAGTGTCGTCAAGGGCTTTGATTTAGTGTCGTGGAACGGTATCTTTGGTCCGGCTAATTTACCGCGTCCGATCGTCGACAAAATCAATACCGAGATGCAAGCGGTATTTGAAGACAAAGAGTTCCAAGCAAAAATTGCTGCGACTGGATTCGAACTCGACCCAACCAAGACACCGGAGGAATTTGCGCAGTATGTTGACTATCAACTCAAACACTGGGGACAAATGCTTCGTAACGCAGGCGTTAAACCAGAGTAATTCATCATCTCAATCATGACTTCAAAATATCTCATTCGCGAATCCTCGGTGCCGGCGTACTCGCCAGCGAATCACCATGAAACAAGTAACCGCCGCTTAATTGGTGACAATGTCGGCGCGAAAAATCTCGAAATGATCTTGGGAACCATTGCGCGGGGCGGTGGTGCTTTACCTCACGCTCATCCCGGACTCGAACAAGTCTGTTACTTGCTTGCCGGAACAGCACACGTTGAAGTCAATGGTGAAGCGTTTGATATGGTCGCGGGCGATACCTGCTTTTTTCCCGCAGATGCTATGCACGTTTTTTCTGTGACCAGCAAAGAGCCCGCCCGAGTTCTCGTTATCTACGGCCCCCCCTACGGCGAGCACCCCGATCGCGTCAGGAGATGACATTTATGCTTGGACCTATTTTTGACACGATCAAGCGCACCGGCCTGAAGGGCTTCGTCTGTGCGCTGATGCTCACTTGCACGACGAGCTTTGCCCAAACAAACACAATCAAACTGATGGTTGGATTTCCCGCTGGAGGCGGAACCGATGCGATCGCGCGCATATTAGGAGAACAACTTAGCCAAGTACTTGGAACACAAGTGGTTGTTGACAATCGCGCAGGAGCCGGCGGTCAGATTGCTGCGCAAGCACTCAAAGTAGCACCGCCCGATGGCTCAGTCTTGTTTTTGTCACATGATCATACGATCTCAATCCTACCCTTGATCACGAAAGCCCCAGGCTTTAACCCTGCGAACGACTTTGTACCTGTTGCCGGTTTTGCGACCTTCGCAAACGGCATCGCACTGTCTGGTGGCGTAGCGGACAAATCCTTAGAGCAGTTCATCGCTTCGATTCGTGATAAGCATCAAGGTAAAGCATCGATTGGCGTACCAGCACCAAACTCTGTTCCAGAGTTCTTAGTCAAGTTATTAGCGACACAATACAAAGTGGATCTTGTATCGGTACCCTACCGTGGAAGTGCGCCGATGCTGGCAGACATGCTGGGCAATCAAATACCTGCTGGAGTTGCGTCCGTACCAGACTTTATTGAATTCCAGAAGGCTGGCAAAGTGCGCATGGTAGCCGTCATGGGCGCGAAGAGACAGGACGTGATCCCTGATACCCCAACCTTCGCGGAGCTTGGCGTAAAAGGATTCGAGGATCTGCCCTACTACGGTATTTTTGCACCGAAAGGGACACCGACTGCCACGATCGAAAGACTTGGTAATGCCATCGCAAAAGTGCTTGAAATGCCACAAGTGAAACAACGCCTTGTTGCGATGGGACTCACCGTCGAGTACATGACTAGCCAAGCGCTTGCCCAACGAGAAAGTGCCTATTCGAAAAACTGGGCGACCATCATTGAGGCGAGCGGATTCAAAGCTCAGTGAGATATTTCGGCGGTCATTTTGCGATCGCGCAGTGACCGCCAACCGACGCTTTACCTGATCCCGCTGCGATCAATGGGGGTTCGTTGCGTAGATCGATCGGCGCCGAAACAAGCGAATCCCACACCAGAAATAGCGCTAGAACCGACCAAAAGACAATGGTCAGTTTTGTATTGGAAGTTTTTGTCATCCTAGTCACCCGCATTAAAACCGATAGTGGCGACGCACTCGGATGCCAATTGTTGTCCCCATCAAGGCAAGCGGCACCCAAATCCAACCATGTATGCTGCCTGTAGAAATTCCGCTCAGCATTGCGCCAATATTGCAGCCAAACGCAAGTCTAGAGCTGTAACCCATCAGAAATCCTGCAATGAGTCCGATGATCCACTGCTGAGTCGTCAGGGCTTGCGTCGCCGTGGTCGCTTTTGCAGAGATCCATAATGCTCCGCCCAAAATACCAATATTTGTGATCGACGTGATATCTAGTAACACGGACTCGGTTAATCGCTGTGCGTTACCCGCTTGGCTCCAAAAAGCATTTGCACTGGGATCAAAGAGACCCGCGGCATTGACTATTTTCGCAGCCCAGAGACCGAAGCCATACACCACGCCCCAAGGCTGACCCGCAATGACTAAATTCAAGGCCGCAAGAATTGCTAGAGCGACTGCTCCGATCAGCCATTTACGATCCCACCAAGCCCGTCCGGGTCCAACCCATAGACGCACGAGCAAGGTCGCGATCAGTAAACCAGCCAGTGTAATAATGACAGCCTGAGCACCACCAAACACACTCACTAAACCTACGGGCTCGAGCTGTCCGAGCTTTAACCAGTCACTAACATGCACTGAGCCGAGGAAACTGCCAAAGGCAAACAGCGGAAGTATTCCCATGTTTAACGGGATCCCGAGACCAGCCTTATATAAAGTACCTGAGCCACACCCATCCGCAATTTGCATCGTGAGCCCAAACACAAACGCGCCGATTAACAAACTGATACTTGGCGGACCCAACGCAGCGGTGAGTTCCGAAAACTGCGCGAGAAGCGGCAAGCATAGTAGAGAAGCAAGCGCTAATAATAATATTTGACCCGTTACGCCACGCGGATCGCGTTCTTCGATGAGTTGACGCCATCCCGTTGTAAAACCAAAACGGGCACCTGCAAGTGCGGCGCCCATTCCGATACCAACCAAAAATAAGACTGCCTGCCTAATTGATACGCTTAATGCCAAATAAACGAAAAAAGCGAGGAGTACAAAACTCAATGGCAGGCGTTTCATATTGAATTACTTTGAGGTGTATAGCTGGAAGTCTATCAGTAACTGCTTAACACGATTAGGAACATTATCCATCGGTAACGCGCTGTCTGCACGCGTCCAGTCGACCATCGATCCTGCGTACAGCTTGACATTCTTTTGCCCAACAAGCTCTGACATCACAAACCAGTTGGTCGCGGCCCAGTGTCCTGTATTGCAAAATGAAATCATCTCTGCGTCGTCCTTTAACGGCGTTGCAGCAGCGAGTTTTTTTGCTTCGCTTGCAGAAACAACAAGTGAACTCTTTGGCTCAAACCACGTTGAGTGTTCGACGTTGATCGCACCTTTTAACGTGCCAGGAGTCTTGGCAACTTGGTGACGTGTCTCACCAGAATAAAAAGCCGCCGGGCGAGCATCCACAAGTAGCGTCTTACCTGTCTTGGTACTGTTGATGACATCTTCACGAGTAGCGATCATGCTTTGATTAATCTTTGGCGCAAAATTGCTTGCAGCAACCGTAACGGGTTGGTTGTCTAGAGGGAGCCCAGCTGCCTGCCACGCTTTGAGTCCCCCATTCAGAACCGACAGATGATTGACGCCAAGCACTTTAAGAGTCCAGTAAACACGTGCGGCAGCTCCAAAGTCCGTATCGTTTGCACCGCTCGATACAACGATCACGGGCGTGTCGGCGGTGATACCTAAACGCTGAACATTTGCCGTCAGCTTTTCCAAGCTTGGTAACTCACCTGGATTCGTCTCTGGTCCGCGCCAGGAGCCATAGGGTGCATTCAAGGAGCCGGGAATGTGATTTGCAGCATAGGACTTCGGATCACGAATATCGATCACACGCGTATTTGAGTCGGCCTGTGCAGACTTCACCCCCTGAGGAGTGAGCAAGGGCTCAGCAGCCAAAGCGGAAAATGAGAGGATAGAGGCAACTAACGCTGCAGCGAATTTATTCATTTTGTTGGTAAGGCCTAGGAAGATTTGGAAATTAATGATGAGATTGTGCCTAGCAAGCCAACTTCCTAAAAGAAATTTTTTATTATCTCTATATAACCAAAAGATATAAGCCGATATAGAGGGTTAGACTCGTATACAGTCACCAAGACCCATCCTATGATGCAGTCAAAACGAACACTTAGCGCGAGGGACACATGAATATTGCTTTTATTGGTTTAGGACGTATGGGTTGGCACATAGCCGCACACCTAGCGCGCGCCGGACATACATTAGCTGTCTACGACGTCTCGGGCCCCTTAACCCAGGACTGGGTGAAAGCTTTTGGTGGGCGTGCGGGTTCGTCTGTCGCCGATGCTGTCACTGGCGCCGAGCTCGTCTTAAGCTCACTGCCGGCAGACGCCGCACTGCAAGCGGTCTGGGATCAGGCGCAGCCGGCACTCACCAAAACTGCAATCTGGATTGATCATTCCACTACCTCTGCGGAAATTGCACGGCGTCTCGCCAAAGCCGCCAAGGCGCAAGGTGGTCACTTCATCGATGCGCCGGTATCCGGCGGCACAGTCGGGGCAGAAAAGGGAACGCTGGCGGTCATGGCGGGTGCTGATGATGAGACGGCTTGGGCGAAGGTCGAGTCCGTCATGTCGGCCTATGCGCAACGTGCTTCGTTTATCGGCCCTGCCGGTGCGGGCCAACTCACAAAAATGTCGAATCAAATCTGTGTTGCAGGGATTGGACAAGCATTGGCAGAAGGTCTTGCATTCGCCGAACACAATGGCCTAGACCCCAAAAAGGTACTCGAGGTGATGCTCAAGGGATCCTCTACTTCATGGATGATGGAAAATCGTGCACAAACAATGATTGATGGAAAGTTTGATTTCGGCTTTTCGACGACATTGATGCGTAAAGACCTAGGGCTCGTCATGGAAGAAGCAAATCGCGGGAATGTATCCCTACCGGTGACCGCATTAGTCGGCCAACTCTTATCAGATGTGGCGGCAATGGGACTCGCAAATGCGGACTGGTGTAGCTTAATGCAGCGCCAACGTCGCGTGCAATCCGGCAAATGAATGCGCGCGAAGCCCGCCTGCAAGCGATGCTTGGCGGGCCAATTTTTATCACCCTACTTGGACTTGCTTGGCCAAACCTCTTGATGATGGTGGCGCAATCGAGCACCGTCATCCTTGAGACTTGGTTCCTCTCACATCTTGGTGTTGATGCCCTCGCGGGTGCAGCACTGGTGTTGCCAATCTTAATGCTGATGCAGAGCATGTCTCAGGGTGCGATGGGTGGCGGAATTTCCGCAGCCGTCGCCAGGGCTCTCGGTTCAGGCGATCAGGTTTTGGCAAATCGTTTAGTTCTGCACGCCGTCGCGCTCACGGCGGGGCTTGGTCTGTTGTGCTCAGTGACACTTTGGGTGACCCGCGTTCCGATGTTTACTTTAATGGGGGCTGATGGACCTGCGCTACAGGCAGCAATGACGTACTCGGGGATCGCCTATTGCGCATTGACGTTGATGTGGATCATGAACGCGCTTGCGAGTGCGATTCGCGGTACCGGTAACATGCTAGTTCCAGGCGCTGTGATTTCAGGCGGTGCCATCTTGTTGGTGCCCGTATCCGCTTGCCTGATATTTGGCTGGGGCCCCGTCCCCGCCCTCGGAATTGCAGGCGCCGGCTGGGCACTCACGCTCTACTATGGTCTAGGTTGCGCCATTTTGCTCTGGTACTGTCTAAGTGGCCGAAGTCTGGCCCGCTTAGAAAAAGGTAAATTGAATTGGGCACCAATGCGAAACATCCTAGGCGTCGGCGGCTTCGCAATGATCAACCCTTTATTGACCAACGGATTGATCGCGTCCACCACTGCACTGGTCGGTGCGTACGCAGGAACAGTCGCGCTTGCGGGTTACGGCACCGCAGCCAGGCTAGAGTATCTACTATTTCCTGTCGCCTTTGGCATCGGTGCGCCGCTGGTAGCAATGGTGGCCTCAAATTTAGGCGCTGGCCAGCCTGAACGAGCGCTTCGCGTCGCACTAACGGGTGGTGCGATGGCGTTCATCATTGCAGAAGTCATCGGCTTATGTGCAGCGTTCTGGCCTCACCAATGGATGCATCTTTTTGGTTCTGAACCCGACATGGTTGAAACCGGAGTCATGTTCTTACAAACAGTCGGTCCAGTGTTTGGTTTTTTTGGACTAGGCTTCACACTATATTTTGCATCTCAAGGCGCGCGTAAGCTTGTATGGCCGCTCGGAGCGGGGATACTTCGTTTAGCGCTTGCCATTTTGGGTGGCTGGCTCGTTTTGCATATAAGCGGATCAATCTTTTTGTTTTTTATCGTATCGGCGATCGCTATGTTTTTATACGGGTCGATCGTGCTTTACGCCGTCATGACGGGCACGTGGTTCAAACACTAACGATCGCCATGACGTTTAAAGAACTCCAAGATCTCTTCGCGTAGATCTAAGGTCTTTCGCGACTCAGAGCAAAAATCTGCTTTCGTTGACGCGCGACAGTTACCGGTGCTCGGATCACGTCCTCCCGACGCGTTACACCAGTTGGGATTTGCGCTGTACCAGCAACGGTCAACCGGATTCTCTGGCGGAGACTCATCATCAAACGCATGCGTTGTTTGAGCAAAAAAACGGTGTTGGGCGGCCCAACTTAACAGTCGTTGATCGCATGATTGCATATCCGTCTGACTACCCGGAGGCTCCAACTCAACAGTCACTAAAAATACTGGCCCATAAAAGGGACCCAAGCGCGGTCGCTGCTCTGAAGAGGTGTGCTGCGCATGTCGCTCCGGCGTCACCTGCCAACTCCAACAAGCCGGGTAGATTGCCACACCGGCGCGAAACAGACCTTTGTACTTTTCAGCAATAGATTTCTCATCCGTGAAAGCACGCAGGACGCTCCAACCGCCTTGGCTGCCTCCTACCAAGTAGATCCTTGACGCATCAACCGAGGGCTGTTCCTGTAACCATCTCGCTGCAGCAAACGCATCGCGGGCCCGGGTGTTCGCACCTAGCGATGAAAAGGAGCGTCCATGTGCCGAGACTGGCTCATCAATCTTTCGCCAATTGGCGATGAACCCACGGCTCCAAAAACTGTCCAGTATCAAAACGTTGTAGCCGTGGGCTTTGAACCATCTGGCGTGGCCATAATCTATCGATCCTGGCCCACCGACTCCTCCATGTTGAAACACGATCGTGGGGCGGCGACCCGGCGTCTCGGCGGGATTCCAACTTGCTAACAACTTTCCAGATTGGGCTTTCGACCAGTCTGGGATAAGAGGAGTATGGTCGGCCAAACCAAAACGACGAATCTGTGCATTCGCGGAATACCGACCAAAATTTAACCTTTGCATTTCCTCAGAAGTTGGCGGCTCAACCCGGATGATTGCAGGAGGCTCATCGTAATCTCGATTCCAAAAACCAAACGTCGTACCGGATGTCAATACGGCACATACCCAAAATAAAAGCTGTGCGCACTTCACTGCGCTTCGATCTCCGTTATGACAAGGTGCTGACATAACTCACTGGAGCGTGATCTTGTTCGCCTTGACCACCTCGCGCCACTGATCAATATCTGAGGCAATTAACTTGCCGTACTCAGCAGCCGTCGTACCCTCTGGCTCTAAACCACTGTCGCGTAATTTTGCGGCAATCGCGGGCTCTTTCAGAATTCGGATCATTTCTTGTTCAACGCGTTTAATTACCTGCGTAGGTGTACCCGCCGGTGCCATGAGACCCCACCAGGGATTCACCTCAAAACCAGGTAGCGCTTCGGCAACGGTTGGAATCTCCGGCAAGATGCTAGAACGTTTCAGCGTAGTGACAGCAATCGGGCGTAACCTACCCGCATCGATGTGCGGTTTTGCAAGCGAGATATTCACAATACCAATGTCGACTTGCTTACCAAGAAGGTTGGTGATCACTGGTGCAGCCCCTTTAAATGGAACATGCAGCAAATCTAACTTGCCTTTAAGTGCTAATAGTTCACCTGCCAGATGTGTTGTGCTGCCTGGACCAACTGATCCATAACTCACCTTGCCCGGATTAGTGCGAGCGTATGCAATGAGTTCCTGCAATGTCTTCGCGGGGAAGTCAGGATGGGCCAAGATAACCAACGGGCCCGAAACTAGCTGTGTAATCGGCACAAATACCTTCAAAGGATCCACCGTTGTTGTGGGGTATAACGCAGGATTCATGGCGATCGGACCAAGATTAGCAATCAACATGGTGTAGCCATCTGGAGCGGCCTTCGCCACAACGTTTGATGCGAGCGTGCCGTTGGCGCCTGCCTGACTTTCAACTATGATGGGCTGACCCAGCGCTTGGGCTAACTGATCAAACATGGGGCGTGCAACCGTATCACCAAAACCACCTGGGGCATACGGGTTGATAAAACGAATGGGCTTTGAAGGCCAAGTTTGAGCAAAGGAACTGCTTAGCGCTAAAGCGCCGACAACTGTCACTAGACAACGTATTAACTTATTCATTATTGAGAGTCTCCTGAATGCCTACCTTAACCGATGAAGTCGAATACGGTACCCGCGGAACGCTTGGCTTATTAGTCCCGCAAGCGAACACGACTGCGGAGCCGGAGGTACAGGCCTTGCTTGATCCTGATATTGCCCTACTCACTGGCCGTCTGACAAGCCCGCAGCCCGAAATGAAGGAGCGTTTAGAAGACTTTTTGAGTGGAATTGATACGTTTATCTCAACCTTTGCGAACGCGCCTCTTAGCGGGATGGGATTTTTGATCACAGGATCGACCTATCATCTTACTCCCACTGAAGAAGATGCTCACTTCAGCCGGTTAAGCGCACGCCACGGTTACCCCATTGTTTCGGCTGCACAATCCATTCGCCGAGCATTTGCTTGTCTGGGCATAAAACGTATCGGCTTGGTAAGCCCCTACCCTGACTGGTTGACTCAGAAAAGCGCGACCTATTGGCGTCGTTGTGGGGTGGAAATTTGCGGCATCGAAGAACCTGAAACTCCCGGAGGGTTTCATAACATCTACATGATGCGTAACGACTCCGTCTTAAGCGCAGCTAAACGGTTGCTCGTCCATAAACCGGATTTGATTTTGCTTGCCGGCGCGGGGATGCCCACACTTGGGCCGATCATGTCATTATCAGACCTCGGCATGCCTGCCATATCATCAAATTTTTGTATGGGCTGGCAAATCAATCAAATGGCAAAAGGTGCTAAAGATGATACGGCAGCATTGCGTGATCTCTTAAAACCTGACGCAGCTTGGCGCGCTCGACTAATTGAGCGGTTCCCTCGCGTCAAACCCTAGCGAGCTGGATGATGCGATACCCAGTGCTGCGCAATTGCGGTGCGGGAAGTCGTCCAGATGCGCGCATCACTCCGGACAAACTCAAGAATGTCATGCAGTGCCTGCACCCGTCCTGGCCTACCAATAATTCGCAGATGCAGCCCAACAGTTAACATCGACTGGGACTGCCACTTATCACCTTCGTACAGCAGGCGCTTGAGCGTCTCGATTACATAGTTTGAAAAATCACGCCCTTGCACAAACGCAGGGGACTCACCAAAAAAACGCATGTCATTGGTATCAAACTGATATGGCAGCACGAGCGAACGCCCCTGACTGATTTGTGCCCAATAAGGAAGCTCGTCATTGTATGCATCGCTGTCATATAACAGGCCAAGCTCGTATGCCAGTTCACGTGTATGGAGAGTTGGCGTGGATTTGCAGTGCCAACCAGTAGGTCGTACGCCGCTCGCTCGCTCAATTGCATCCAATGTTTTAATCATCATGGCGCGCTCTTGCTCCCGACTCATTCCCGCCGGAGATTGCCACAACCAGCCGTGGGCGCATACGTCATGACCGCGCCCCACCGCATCTTTCAATAAATCTGGTGTGCGCTGCGCAACGCGTCCGCACACGTTTAACGTGCACGGCAACCCAGCCTCGTCAAATTCTCGTAGCACTCGCCAGTAGGCCCTGCGCAACCCAAACTCAAAATGGGACTCCCGACATAAATCCGGTTCGGTCATAACCTTGCTTGTGACTTCATGCATGGGCTCGTTCGACGCGTCACCGTCAGCGAGGCTTAGCTCCGCACCCTCTTCCACATTGAGCACAAAGTTCAGAGCAACACTTGCACCGCTAGGCCACTGTGCAGTGGGACGTTGATCTCGGTATCCATACAAATCCCTGCGATCCATCACTCGCTCCTATACACTTTTACTCTAGTCTGCCTGTTAGTTATACAGCGAAGCAATCTTAGGGTCGATTCCGGAAAATAGTCGACCCCTCGGACGTGCAAAACTTCCACCAAGCTGCTTGGTCGGCCGGATTCTCGCCAACGCCAACGCCTGCAAAGCGGCTGCCTGCGCCGGATCCACAACGGGAACGCCCACTACAGTCGCAACCTGTCGTGCGTACCCGGCAAGCACCGCACCGCAAAGCACAATGACGTCCGAACCATCCTGCTGCACTAATTGCTTTGATGCACGGATTAGAGCCTGCTCGACCTCTGGATCTGCATCTGTAACCTTAAACGCATTCGGTACCTCTACGGCCCGCCATTTTGACACCCGCGAATCGAGACCGTAGCTGGCAGTAAGCTCCTCATACACAGGTACCATGGCGGCGCCAAGCGTTAAACAGCCTATTTTTCCACCAAGCATACTTGCCGTGAGCAATGCAGCCTCCGCCATACCCACCACGGGTATATCCAGCATCTCTCTCAGTGCTTGTAAGCCCGTGTCGATGGAGACCCCCAACATCAGTACGTCATGCCCTTCTTGATGGGTTGCTGCCAACCGAAGCATTTCGGCTAACGCGATTGCATTCTCTGACCGACTGCTAATAATTGCGGGACCGGATTGCGCAGTAAAGGCATGGATTATCGCGGCCTCACCCACAGCTTGCTGAGCGTTGGCTCGCATGCGCTCGGTCACATGCTGACTCGTGTTTGGATTAATCAGGAGAATTTTCATCTTCACTCTGCAAAGATCGTCGCAAGGTCAACTTCTGAATCGGCAGGCTCAAGATTCAAGCTACCTTCAATGTGCGCGAGATGCTCGAGCATCATCTTTTGTGCGCCCTCGATGTCACGCTTAGCGATCGCATCGGTGATTAAACTATGTTCGTCGGCACGACAACTTGCCGCGGTGGGCGCGTCATACAAAAAAATGATTAAACAAGTTAATGTAGAAAGCTCTCGCATCGTTCGCGCCAAGGCCTGATTGCCCGCCAGCTCGGATAACAACATATGAAACTCGCCAGACAGGCGCACAATCATGCGCTTATCCTCGCGGCGGCGAGCATCTTGCTCAAGAGCGCAGTGTTGACGCAACCGCTCTATGCGTTCAGGAGTAAGGTTTTCGATCAGACGCCTAACTAAGTCAGGCTCGATGAGCCGACGCGCCTCAAAGACGTGGACCGCCTGTTCAATAGTTGGGCGTGCAACGTACGCGCCGCGCTGCGGATAAATATCAACCACTTGCTCATGCGCAAGGCGCGCAAGCACCTCACGAATTCTGGCTCGACTTACCCTGAAGATCTCAGCAAGACGTTCTTCGACGAGCTTCGTCCCCGGATGCAAGCGGTGCTCGAGAATCGCGACATAAATTTTCTCGTAGATCTCGTCTTGCGTGTTTTCTCGCTGTAATCGGGCGGAAACCTTAGCTTGCATGAGAGCCTCGATCGTTACGCATTTTGTTCACAACCTTACTTCCATTCGAACAATTGTCCCCAGCCTTTTATGCCAGCCGGGTTCGCGCCCACTGCGCGTAGTGCACCCCAAATAGTCGTGCTAACGGTGTCGAGCAGCGGAATAGCGGTTTGCGACTCGAACCGATCGGCTAGCTGCGCCGCCCGCAAATTTGTGCAGTACGTCACGATTGCTTCTGGCTGCTGCCGGCTTACCTGCAATAAATCAGACTCAATATCTGCCGGGTCCACCATCGCAAAATCAAAGTTCACAGAAATCTGCCGATGCGTCTCTGCGACAACTTCGATTCCAATCTTCGCGTAATTCGCAATAATCTTTTCCTGTACGTCACTGGTGTAGGGTGTCACTAACCCCAAACGTTTTACCTGTTTAATCGCCAATAATTCATTTAACGCAAGAATTGCCGTCGACGCACGAATCCCCGTGCGCTCAGTAATCCTTTCACAAAGCAGGACGTCTTTCTCGAATCCCATCCAGCCAGCGGACGTCCCACTCCAAGTGATCACGTCAGGATTTGCATCCGCAAGTAGTTCGGCAGCACTTAAGATTTTACTATCATCAAACTGCCCAAGTGCTTGATCTGAAAGAGCTATCTGCGTTACACGAAAGCGACTAAAGTGCGCTGTGACCCTAGGCATCACCGCGACGATCGCGCTCGTCAACGGCTCAAGCGCAGTGTTTGACGAAGGGGTGAGCACCCCAATTCGAATTGGCTTATCCACAATGACCCCATTTATGTCAACATTAGTGTAAATACCATTGTTGACAATATATTACTTAATTACTATTGATCACACCATGCTCTGGCACGGCTTTTGCTTAGATCCCCTCAAGCAAGCGCTATGCCAACCAAGCAATGGCCGAAGGCCTATCTAGCACCTGCAGCAAGGACAAAAGTTTAATTATGTATGCACTGTTGTTGACAATGATCTGCCCCACATTGGGGAATCCAGCACCAGCACCCGCTATTAACGGATATTTTTCGTATGTCTGACTTACTAGACCTCGTCATTACTAATGCCCGCGTCGCAACTGCTGCCGACACGTTTAACGCCAACATCGGCATTCAAGATGGAAAAATTGTGGTGGTGGGCAACTATTTGCCGCCGGCCAGTAAGACAATCGACGCGGCCGGCCGAGTGGTCACCCCAGGCGGAGTCGATGCGCACTGCCACCTTGACCAACCGATGCCCGCTCCGATGAAAATGGCCGATGACTTTGAGACCGGCACCCGCTCGGCCGCCTGTGGTGGCACCACGACGGTGATTCCCTTTGCCGCGCAAGAAAAAGGCCAATCACTTCGCGACGCCGTTCGGGACTACCACCGCCGCTCCGACGGACGTGCGCATATTGACTACACCTTCCACCTCATCGTCAGTGACCCAACACCCGCGGTGCTCAACGAAGAGCTTCCCGCATTGATCGCAGAGGGTTATACATCGTTCAAAATCTACATGACCTATGACGACCTCAAGCTCAACGATGGTCAAATTCTGGATGTGTTGTCTGTCGCCAAACAACACGGCGCAATGGCCATGATCCATGCAGAGAACGCAGACTGTATCGAGTGGTTGACCCGCAGACTGGAGGCCGCTGGTCAGACAGCCCCACGCTTCCATGCACACTCACGGCCCATGCTTGTCGAACGCGAAGCCACACATCGCGCAATCGCCTTATCCGAATTAGTCGATGTCCCGATCCTAATTGTCCACGTCTCAGGTAAAGAGGCCGTCGAGCAAATCCGATGGGCTCGTGGCCATGGCCTACAGATTTTCGCTGAAACCTGTCCTCAGTACTTGTTTCTCACCGCTGAAGACTTGGGAATCGATGATAGTTATTTGGGAGCACGATGTATCTGCAGTCCTCCGCCCAGAGACCGAAGCAACCAGGAAGTAATCTGGAATTCTTTGAGAGATGGCTTGTTTTCAGTGTTCTCGTCGGATCACGCGCCCTTCAATTACGAAAGTCCGGAGGGTAAGAAACTTCACGGAAAAGAGCAGCCGTTTCGCCACATCCCCAACGGCATACCTGGACTCGAAACACGCATGCCTTTGCTGTACTCGGAAGGGGTACTGACCGGCCGGATCTCATTGAACAAGTTTGTCGAACTGACTTCAACCAACCCAGCAAAAGCCTACGGGCTGCACCCGCGCAAAGGAACCATCGCGCCAGGCGCCGATGCAGACCTTGTCATCTGGGACGAGAAAGACGTCACGATCCATAACAGTGCTCTGCATCATGCCGTGGACTACACCCCTTACGAGGGTATTCAATTAAAGGCTTGGCCGGGGTTAACACTCAGTAATGGTGAAGTCGTGTGGGATGGTCGAAATTTCCTGCCACGCTTAGGTAAGGGGAGCTTCTTAACCTGCGGCAAGCCAACCCTCATGACTTCTACTCGCTAGGACGACTTCATGCGTATCTTGCTGATCAATCCAAACATTTCAACTAGCGTTTCGGAACTGATCGACGCAGAAGCCAAGCGATCAGCGAGCGCCGGCACCAGCATCCAAACCGTCACGGCTCCCTTCGGGGTGGCGTATATCGAAACGCGTTTCGAAGCCTTAATTGGCGCCTACGCGGCAGCGCAACTCGCCGGCGAGCATGCTGGCAGCTATGACGCGGTTGTGGTTGCTGCCTTTGGCGACCCAGGCTTGCCCGGCCTCAAAGAAGTACTCCCTTGCCCAGTAGTCGGATTAACGCAAGCTGCGCTTGCGAGTGCCTGCCTTTTAGGCAACCGCATCTCGATTGTCGCGATTTCGCGCCGAATACGCGCCTGGTATCAAGAGACTGTTGATTCGTACGGCCTGGGTAGCCGACTGGTGAGCATTCGTAGTCTGGATGAACCACTTCCCAACATTGGTTCGATACAACAAGATAAAGCAGCAAGTCTAGTTGCAACAGCAAACTTGTGCGTCAGTGAGGACGGTGCGGACGTCATCATCCTAGCGGGTGCCCCGCTCGCGGGACTCGCGCGCAGCTTATCGGGCAAGCTCCCTGTGCCTGTCGTAGACGGTGTGTCTAGCGCAGTTCGCCATGCCGAAACGTTGCTTCGCTTGAATGCCGGACAAACGACAACCGGTAGCTTCTCCCCTCCTCCCGAAAAACCAAATGCAGGCCTTCCAGCCTCGATCGAAAATCTGCTCAGCCGTGGGCATCAACGACTTCAATCTCACCACAAGGACGCATCATGAACAGCAAACCTACCGCCGTTACCCGCCTAGCTGCTGCATTAGGCGCACTGTTACTCACAGCAACAAGCCTACACGCCTCTGCCCAGGACAAGCTTCAAATCGCAGGCAACTTTGCTACCTCGCATCCGAGCAGTATTGCGGTAGAAAAAATATTTAAAGCAGAAGTTGCGCGCTTGACCAACAACACCCTTCAAGTAGACGTATTTCCAGCGATGCAGTTGGGCGGCGCTAAAGAGAACGTAGACGGCGTGCGGGCCGGAACACTAGGCCTGACCTGGGTCGGTGCAGCTTTCATGTCGCGTATCGCTCCGGAGATCGAAGCAGTCAGCTTACCCTTCGTCTTTAAGAACCGTGAGTCCGCCTACCGCGTGATTGATGGTCCTGTCGGTAAAGCGATCGACCAAAAACTGCTCGATAAGGGCTTTGTCGTGCTGGGTTGGATGGAACTTGGCATGCGTCATGTCACCAACAGCAAAGGCCCAATCAAGACTGTCGATGATTTGAAAGGCATGAAAATTCGCATGCAACCAAACGAAACACACCTTGCTTCGTTTAGAGCGCTGGGGGCAAACCCGGTTGCAATGGATGTGAAAGAACTCTATTCAGCTC
>JACCED010263634.1_pt1 | contig 32132 bp, 51 predicted proteins | sample 7455021 | NCBI WGS metagenome assembly JACCED01 (sample SAMN15323456, study PRJNA562643) | freshwater metagenome | isolation source: river surface water | place: USA:Blue River Watershed | collected 2017-08-19 | reverse complement strand
AGTAGTTTTAAATAACACCTTCGGGTGCTATTTTTTTAGGTTGACGTAGCCAAAAGTTGATGCTATACTGTAATTACAGTAAATAGAAAGGAGCCGAAGATGTCCGAAGTCAAACTAAATGGTCTCTGGAAAGTCCAAATGACAGAGTATGAAAGAGGTTATGGTCAACGGGACATGGGTACTAAGTTCTTTGATAACGAAGCAGAAGCAAAGGCATTCTGCGAAAACTATAATCGAGACCCCGGTGATCCTGACTGCTTTTTTAGAGCAGACTACAGAAAAGTAAACTAATGCGTAATCAAAATACTATACGAAAGAAGGTGGGAAATCAAACTATATCCTCATTTCCTTATGAAGAATTTGGAATTAAAGGAGTAGGCCGAGACCGTAAAACTATTATATCAATGGATCCTTATATTAATCATGACAATGATTTAGATCTGCATATAGAGTCTTGCAAAGGTCTTGCACTGTGCAATGACTTTAAGGTAGGTATGGTCTATGGAGGTTTGCCACCTGAAGAAGTAGCTAGGTTTGGGAATCATGATACTTGGTCTGAAATGCTACATAAATTAGATGTATATGATCCAACTGGAGTACATCGAAAAGCATTAGAAGAAGTTGCCAAACAATCAGATAATCCTCAACAAGCTATGTACAAGTATGCCTACTTTGCTATGGGGTCAGTCATTCCTTGGTTCTTTGCCTGTTATTTAAAAAAGAATGATTTCTTTAAAAAAACAAAAGACCTAGGCGGTTGGACAGACAATGCTAAGTATTTCCCAAAAGTTGTAGAGTATCTTAACACATTGCCTTTTAAAGAAATTGGTAGAGTATTGTTTTTTACAACTTACCCAAATGCAGGCGTAGCCATTCATCGAGACAGTATTGTAGCAGAACATAAAGATCACAATATTAATTTATTTTTTGAAAGCGGGTGGAGACCAAGTTTTATTTGGGACGAAAAGAAAAAAGAAAAAGTATATTTAGAAAAAGGTGCTCGAAGTTATTTCTTTAATAATAGAGATTATCACGGAGTGGACCCGGAACCTGTGTTTAGATATACTTTAAGAGTTGATGGAACCTTTACTGATGAACTTTGTGAAGAGTTAAAGTTGGAACAAGGGTATACATGGAAATGGGATTACCAAGGTTGACAACCTGGTAAAATTTTGTTATAATTAAAGCATGTTTAAAATAAAAGGCAAAGAAGAAACTTTTAAAGTTCTAACTCTCGCAGAAGCAATGAACGTTGCTAAGTCGATGAACGAGTTTGTAACTATCATCGGACCGGAGTTTGAAATTGTGGGTATGTTTGGTGTTGACTCTATTAAGGACGGTAAGTGTCCTGACGGTGTTGCCTACGATTGGAACAAAGCGAGCCGTATTGGCCGAGTTCAAAAAGAAAGAGTTTAATATGATTACAGGAAGTATTTGGTTTGCAGGTAACGAATGCATCGGTATTGTACAGATTGTACAAGAACACGAAAAGCAAGAGTATCGTCAGACTGGCAATGCCAACTTCAAATACTATATTGGAGTAGGTAAAGGTCAAAATGAAAAAGAAGATGCACAGTACATTTCAGAATGGGGTGTACCTTTTGATTCTAAAGCCGGAGATGTCCTATTCAACGTAATACCAGGAACACCTATTTAAGGAGGCAGTTATGCCGTGGATTGAAAATGTAGCCGCTGATGACATTCCAAAAAGATTTCATCATGAGGCTGGTGAGAATAGTATGCTGATTAGCATTGTCGATCCAGCCAGCTGGCGTCCTACTCCTGCTCACAAGTTCAAAGAAATTCATAATTTTGAATTTTTGGATGTAGAAGAAACAGATCACGTAGATGACGAAGCCATGAAGTGTAGCCACGAAGATGCCGCAAGACTTGTGGCTCTTTTACAACATGCTTTGGAAAATCGAATGAATGTTGTTGTTCACTGCTTTGCGGGTATCTGCCGTTCGGGTGCAGTTTGCGAAGTAGGAGTCATGCTTGGGTTTGAAGATACTGGACGTTTCCGTAGTCCAAATCTTTTGGTTAAGCATCGTATGATGAAGGCTCTGGGTTGGACTTACGATCCGGACGAAAAACCTAATATCGACGATTGGCGTACATTTAAGCCTGTTGTATAAAAACAACAGTCAGAGTTGACATTCTAGTACTCTGACTGTATAATATACATATACTGAAACAAACAGGAGAGCGAAATGAAACAAGATTACACAATGTATATCTACAAAACGGACAAGCGTACCAAAACTGGTGAGCGTCTTGTTTCAACTACAGTTTGGACTAATCGTGATGACGAAGGTATGAAGCGTGAATGTGCCGAACTGTTTGGTTTGTATCCTGCTAAACAAGGATATCGTTTCGAGTACCATCCCAAAATGGTCACAGTTAAAAATTTAATGACCGGTAAAGACGTCCAAATTGATCGCGACACTCCATGGTGTTGCAATCCAGCTTCGGAGACTTACTGGTCCATGTAAAGGAGCCAGTATGATGATCGTAGCAAAGTTTAAGGACAAGATTGTACAGATTGTTCGTGTAGTTGACTCTGTACAATTTTCAGAAGACAAGGGTTGGATGTTAATCTGTTACGATTTTGACAAGCCAAACCGCAAGCGTGACCACTTCAAATGGATGCGAGTCAGTGATGTAAGATTTGAATGGGTCCGCGAGTTCGCAGGAGAATAAAATGAAAACATGGGTAACAAGTGACTTGCATTTTGGGCACAAGAACATTATGAGTTTTTGTCCCCAAACGCGAGCACGATTTAATAACGATGTTACCTACATGAATAACGCTATGGCTGAAGAATGGAATCACAAGGTCCAGCCCGAAGACACAGTTTACATCTTAGGTGATGTAGCGTTCATGTCAGGTAGCGATGCTGGTAGAATGATGAATCGTTTGAACGGCACAAAGATTTTGATCAAGGGCAATCACGATCGTAAGACATTATTGGATGCAACATTCCGCAATGCCTTTGCAGAGATACACGATTACTTAGATGTCGTATATGATGGTCATAACATTGTCATGTTCCACTATCCGATTGCTGAGTGGGATCGTATGCACAGAGGTTCTTTGCACTTTCACGGTCACTTACACGGTGGAGTGAGTGGTATTGAAAAATACCGTGCGTTAGATGTAGGTATGGACTCAACTGGTGAGATTGTAATCTCAATGGAACGTGCTATCCGCTTGATTAAGGATAACGAAATTAAAGGACATCATGTTTAAGTATATTACAAACAAGTATGAATCGGTAAAGTTTCCGGTAGAACCAGGATTGCTTGAATGGTTGCTAGAACAGTACCCGCATAGTGAATATAGAATTGTGGAGATAAAATGAAAGATGAAAGTCATTTGCCCGTAGCAGAACAGAGCCTTGTGTTCCGTTTACGCAAACGGGCAGAAATACGTAGGCAGATTCCAGGACGACTAGCAGTTGTAGAAGGCAAGCCCGATAAGATAGCTAACTTATTAGATGAAGCCGCAAACGAAATAGAACGTCTTAATGCAATTATAAAAGATATTGGAAGACCAACAGTAGGAAGGGATAATTTCCAATCATGAAGTGCTATCAATTAATTGGCGTCCCGGGTGCCGGTAAGAGTACCTGGGTTAAGGATCAAGAGTGGGCCAAGGATTGTGTTGTTGTTTCTACAGATGATTTTGTAGAAGCGTGGGCTAAGGAGCAAGGTAAGACTTACTCTGATGTATTTGCTGACTACATGCCAACGGCTGTTACTCTTATGGCAGATAAAGTTGTAGAAGCTCGTGAAGCAGGCAAGGACATCATCTGGGATCAAACTAGTACTACTGTTAAGAGTCGTACTCGTAAGTTTAACATGTTGCCAGAATACTATCATATTGCTGTAGTGTTCCGTACACCAGAGCATAAAGAACTTATGCGTAGATTGTCTAGCCGACCAGGTAAAGACATTCCTGATCATGTTATTGCCAGCATGGTTGCCAGTTGGGAGGATCCCTCTGAAGAAGAAGGCTTTAAGGAAATTTGGTACACATGACTAAAATATCAAAGAGTCCCGAACGCCATACATTTCAAGCAGAAAGCTATATTGCTCGTTGTGAAGAAGAAGGCAAAGAGCCTAATCCAGACTACTTAGATCTTTATAAATCTGCACGACAGCAAGATGAAGAAAATATGGTTGATCCAAAATGGCAAAAGGATAACTTAGAGTACGATCTGCGTAGCACTGAATGGATTTTAGAAAAGGTTCGCGGCGACGATGTGTATGCTCAAAACTTATATGCGGCTCTGTGCAACAATGAGTTTACTAAACGCGAGATGTGGCCTATTCTAAAAGATCAAAGATGGAGCTGTTCGTGGCGGCATGCTGGCGGCATCATTGCCGACATGCAAGAAAAAGGTGACTACATTGATTGGTACTGTAGCGGTATTAGACAAGATCCGCTAACAGAAGAAGAATTAAAAGATCTAAATAACGAACAACTAGCACACTATAAAAAAATAGATGCCTATGTCGGCGAAGGTTTTGTCACAGATGAAATAGAAAAAGATCTATACAATTTAGGTTGGTTAGTTTCTACTACTGAAGACGATTAAACAACGGCTCTAAGTCTTGGTGGAATGCTATTGTACAAGATATACGTGGCAAAGTATCGTGCTTCATTACAACCTGATGAGGCTCTTGTGTTTTAAAAATTACAGGACGATCTAGTTCAAAACTATCAGCAAGTTCGCAGTTACTAGGATCATAGAAATGATAAGCTATATTGTTCAGTTGTTTTTCTGTAGTAGGACTATTCGTTACTTTGTAAAATCTAGTCTCTGTATCTTTACAGTTTAGAACAGGAAAATTAATTCTAAACGGATGAATAGCATCATCGTCGATGTGTATTTTTCCTACTTTGTAATACATTACAAACAGGCTAACTCTTTTAATTGTTAGTCCTAAAGGATCAAACATTGCCTGCAATTCAGGTACTTTATGCATAACATCTAAAAAGTCGCAGTTTACCCAAGCACCTCGTCCTGCTTTGTATAGAGACGGAGTTGCTAACACATATTCTTTCATTGCTTCTGCAGTCTGCGTCCATTCTAGCTCTAAAAATTTATAGTATTCCATGAATGTATTTAAATACATTATGAGGAACCATTATAATTTAAATTTCAATTTTCCTATCTTAAAATCTAATTTTGAGTTCCCTAGACCCAAGACTTTTATTTGGGATATATTTTTGTTAAAACCAGAAGAATTTGCCAGCGAAGAAGCTATAGACTTTTTTAAAGGGATCGATTTAGAATTATACAATTGCCATGTATTTAGAGGTGCACCAGGTATGGGTTGCGGTATACATGTTGATGGACACACTTCAAATAAAGAGTCTCAACCCATATGGGCTATAAATTGGGTTATAGGTTCCGCGGCCTCTTCTATGTTTTGGTACAAACCAATACACGAAGGTAATGAAATTAAAACACACGTAGGAACTGCATATCAAAGATGGAATTTAGATCAAGTTGAAGAAATTGAACGGGCATCCTTTAGTGGTCCTACTCTAGTTAGAACCGATATTCCTCACAGGGTTATTAATCATGATATTAAAAATCCTAGATGGTGTATTAGTATTAGAGCAACTAAGATGTTTAAAAGCTGGGAAGATTCTGTAAACTTTTTTAGACCTTATATAAATGATTAAAACTAAACTACCAATAAAAGCAGTACCTCCAGAGTTAACAGTTTTTGAAAAGTTAGCCGGTATGTCGGGTATTAAAAGATATCCTCTTAAATCAAACTACGATATCTCTCGACCCGTAAGTTTACAACACTCATTACCCATCGACGCTATTAAAGAATCAGTTCTTGAAATTTTAAAAAATAATCAACCAGCTGGATGGCTGAGCAAGTCAGGTAACGACAATAGTTACTCAGGTGTTAGTATGGTGTACAATCCTACATTTGGTGCAGACGATAAAATACATCAAACTTTAGGATCTGATACTAATGATAAAACAGAGTTTTTTTACAATCAAACAGAACACCTAGCTGTGAAAAAGAACACATACTTTGATAGTTACAGCTTTAGAAAAATTAGTCCAGCTATGACGGGTGCGGTTTTAGATCTAATGAAAGAATTTAGATTCAGTCCTATACGCAGTAGGATAGCTATCGTTGATGCAAACTATTACAATGAAAAAACAGCAGATACATTTGGCTGGCATAAAGACGAACGAGTATTTGAAAATTTAAGAATCAACATTCCTATTACTACCGATCCTGACTGCTTATTCCAGATGGAAAATACAGAGCCTGAATTTTTAGAATACGGAAATATCTACAGTTGGGATACTAATTTGCCTCACAGAGTATTCGCTACTAAGAAAAAAGACTTCCAGCGTATACACATTGTTCTAGGATTTAGTCCTTGGTTTGACTATATTGAAGAAGAAGATGCATGGATAACCAATGACTTCTTTGGAAAGAAGCATCCGTTAGATATGCTTATCGAAGGTGACTTCCATCCTAAGATTAAAGGAATTAAAAAATGACATATGAAGATATTTTTCAAAAAGTTGACGAGAACTTTCATTTATCGTTTGACATTGAAGAATTGTTAGATGGCGAGGGCAACGTAGAAACAACATTTGATCCGTTAGCTGACGAAAGAGGATCTCATAGGTTTTATAAAAATCCCGAAGGAACATTTAAGTGGCAGCACTTTCCGATCATTGGAGCAACTATAAGTGTTCATTTTGCAAAGAATTTTCCAAAAGAAGCAGAAGAAATAGTTAGTAAATTAAAAATTCTAAAAGAGAAAATACTAGCGTCTGACCTAAAAGGCTATTCTGTAGAAAAATTAAGAAAGCACGAAATTCAACCAGAGTTTATAACAATCTTTAAAATGGATCCAGATAGAGTTCTAGATCCTCATACAGACAATGCACGAACAGCTACTATTAATATAGGACTAAAAAATAGTAACACACATTCTGTTTTAGTTGGAAGAACTATATCTATTTTGTCTTGGAAGACAAATCATAAATCATTTGTCGTCGAAGACGGTCATGCCTATTTGTTAGATGTTAGATACATGCATTCAGTAGTTCCTAGAGAAGAAAATACAGAGAAAAAAACTAGATATATCTTATCATATAATCTTGATGAGATCCCGGATAAAAAATGACCACAGACTTTATAAAAATTGAACACACTAGACCACACGCATTAAAAGTAGGTTATGTAGATTGGAGGTTAGGTAACACTTGTAACTATAAATGTTCCTATTGTCCGCCTTATGAAAATTCAGGATCTTTTCCTTGGATTGATATTGAAACAAATATTAAAACACAGAATATCATTATCGAAGGTTATAAGTCGATGGGCAAGTCAACTAGCTTTGCCTACACTGGTGGAGAGCCTACTGTATATAAGCACTTTCCGGAGTTATTAGAAAACGGTAAGAAGCAAGGTGCATTTAACTGGGTGTACACTAACGGCAGCAGGACTGTTAGATACTGGAATGACATTAAGGATGTATTAGACATGGCGTGTATTAGTTATCATGCCGAGTATGATAATGCCGATCACATTATTGAAGTAGTAGAAGCAATTAAGAAAAATGTGTTCCTTAGTATCAATGTGGTAATGCATCCGTTACAATTAGACAAGTGTTTCAGCTTCTTAGATAAGTTTAGAGTAGCACATCCTGAAGTTACGCTAGATACAAAAATTGTTAGGGTGCTACACGGCGATCCGTTACACCCAGACTACACACCTGAAAGTGTTGAAAAAGTCTTAGCATATAAGAAGACGTTAAACACCCGTCCTAGACAAACTGTTAATAAACCATTCTTGGGTAAAAGCGTAACTATGAAATTAACAGAACCAGGACAAGAACCTCGACTAATCAGCTGTCAAGAAGAAATCCTCAAAGGATTAAATGGCTACAATGATTTTAACGACTGGGAGTGTTATATTGGCGTTGAAAGTCTAATGATTGACTTTGACGGAAAAGTGTATAAAGGGTACTGCCAAATGGACGGGTCTATAGGTACTATTCCAAATTTTGAAGTACCAAAAGACCCAGTAATCTGTCACTACGGCGATAAAAGATGTACATGTAATTTAGACTTTGCTACGACTAAATACTCTATGCCGAATAAGGTATTTTACTTTAAACAACTGTAGTATGGATACAATATGAATACTTTACCAACACTTACAACTAATTTACCAACGATTTTAGAATCCTATAAAGATTTAATATACGTTCCCTTAGACATCGCACCTCCTGTGTGTGATAAATCCGAAGTGTTGCAATGGTTCGAAGAAACGTTTAATGAAGATCCTGATTTTGGAAAAAACAATACCTACGCAGAAACAGGTACTAGATATGTAGTACACCCGGATGATTATCCATGGGATAACATAAGATTATTAGATACTAACTACAGAATAAAACTAGCTGGGTTCCCGTCTATTCTAGAGTATATTGATAGTTTGCCTTTTGAGTTTATTACTGGTGTTTCTGTGCTAAGACAGCATCCAGGAACAGCAGTGCCAATACACAGCGACAATGATGGTTGGTGCAGAATTACCAGTTACTTAGTTAATGACAGTAACTCTAGAATTTTCTTCCAAAAAGCAATAAAGCCAACTCTTCCTTTTAAACGACTTGGCCGTCTAGAAGCTACTACACAAACACCTGAAGGTCGTTTACAAATATCTCCGTCGTGGCAAAATGTTGTATCGTCCGAAAAGATTTACGCTCAGTACCCAATTCCTACATGCAGTTTTCATCTTAATAATTCACACGCAGTACATGGTGTAGAAACTCTACCTGCCCAACCTTACTCAAGAATTACATTAACAGTAAACGGAAAATTGGACTACACTAGGTACGCAGAATTATTGGCTAGCAGCCTAGCAAAATATAATCAATACGCTATTTGGTATTAAACAGATTTGACATTGCTCATTTTCTGTGTTATAATTAAACTGTTAATAACACAGAAAGAGTAAGATGAAACTTTGGCTAGCCGGTCTACTGTTTTACGTTCCTTTAGTTTTTGCACAAGTTGATGTAAAATTCAACGAATCATTTTTTGGTGATAGCATAAGTTATCAAACCGCTAACAATACTGAGCAGAAGATCTATGTACACAAGTACAACATCTCCAAAGATCCTAAACATACTGTTATCCTATTACATGGATGCAACGGAGTTAGTGAGCACTCTAAGATTTGGGTTAGGCAGCTAATCGAATGGAACTACAATATAATTGTAGTAGACAGCTTTACTTCTCGGGGTATGCCAAACGGTGCTTGTACCAATAACTCTTACTTAAGAAATCCTCCAGACGACCGAGTTGAAGACCTGTTTGCAACTGCCACATGGGTGCTAACACAATCCTGGAACAAAGGCAAACCTGCTACTATTGGATTTAGTCACGGCGGCAATACAGTGTATCTTGCAAGCCATTCCACTAATGCTGAAAAATCTAAAAGATTGTTAAGTTCGGGTGTTAGCTTCTACCCATGGTGCTGGTCACATGTCAAGCCGGACGCTACATGGCCATTGCAAATACATGTAGGTACAGCCGACGAATGGAATCCAGCCGCTACTTGCATTAGGAACGAAAGACGAGTGAGCAATAGTTTAGAGTTCTACATGTATAAAGATGCACATCACGCTTGGGACATTCCAGGTGTTAACGTTGCGTTGCCTGCATCAAACGGGCAAGTTGTAGCTAACAAGATTATACGGTTTGATCCGGAAGTGAATCGTATAAGCAGAGAAAGAACCAAAGAGTGGTTTGATAAGCATTTTACAAATTAGCGATATGCCCAGGTGCAACAAACAGATCTCTCTTAAGATAGTAGTCTAAGTCTTGTTTATGCACTTTTGGTACTAGATCCATTACTAGATGAATGCGAGGACTATCTCCGTTGTTCTCAACGTAATGGTCAAGATTGTTATGAAATTCATAAACAGTACCAACTGGCAAATGTTTTGATTCTCCACCACTGGTCATAATTGCCATATCGTTAGTGGCTAAAGGAACGTGTATTCTGCATGAACCTCCTAAGAACCAATGTCTAGCAGTTAAGCCGCCGCCGTTATCTTTATGAGGCTTAATACTTTCACCGGGCAATATATAGTTTATCTCTGTATAAAATATCTCAAGGTCAGGTCTTAACTGTTCTACTTTTTCAAATACAGGACATAACAGTCTATATAATTCATTTAGTTTAACTATCTTGTTACTTGCACTTTCTAACATTTTATTTCTATATTCACTAAATCTGAAGCAGAAAGGAAATGTCCACCAGTAACTACCCTCAAAACTTTTGTTGTTGTCCCATCTTAGATTCTTTTCAGACGCAGTGTTTAATATGTAGTCTGCTACCGGATTAGTTAAACTAGTATCAATATTATCTAGAAATATAAAAGGACGAGAGTCATCTTTGATATAGTAATATTTCTTCTCAAACATTTCTCCACTCCTTTCTAACAGAGGACGCCCAGTTTCCAAAATAGTTAGTCATTAAAATTAAACTATTTTTAACTTCATTATCAAATGCATCAAGGTCTTCCTCTTTTATTAAATCAAATACATAATGTATTCTAAAGACATTACTGTTGTTTTCTACCGAGTGCGGAATTTGATTATTAAACTCAAATATCTGTCCTTCGGGTATAGTATATTGTTTTCCTGCTACATGAAATACTACCTCAGGTGCAGTCTGTATAGGTATATGTATCCTGCAACAGTTTGATAGTACTCCCCATTTATCCATGTGAGTTTCTATTTTAGTGCCAGGTGGCATAATATTAATTTCTAATTTTACAATTTTTAATTCACTAATTCGTTCTATTTCTTCTATTAAAGGTAAAGACAGAGTGTAGACTTCTTTAAGTTTTTTAAGATGCGGTAGGTCGTATAAATGTTTAAATTTATCTTCTCTAAACATAAAAGGAAATGGATACCAATAGCTGCCCGAAAAAGGCTCGTGTCCGTAGAACTTAGGTCGTGCATTTTTCTCCGTTAGATTAGCGTTAAAGTATTCCTTATAGGGTGTTAGTAAAGCAACATCCATTTTTTCTAACAAGTATACTGGTTCTTCTTTTCGTTCGAATATTTTATCTTTCATAAATTGCAACTATAAATAACGGCATGTTCAATTTTAAACATTTAAAAATAGCATCCTCATATGCTAATTTATCCAATAAGTCTGCACTATATAAGTATTGTTGGCATCTTATCCTTTCATTAAAACAAGCAATGTTCTTAGCTGTGCTTTCTGCGTTTAGTATTGTACATGCATTTATACCGTGGGCATTTGATTTCAAATTACTAGAATGGCGTATACAAGAGCTAAAGAAGTTGAAAGAATCTTTACCTAACGACCCGCAATTAAACAAGGTAGATTTTAAATGACAAAAGCAATAGACGGTACACGCTTTAATACTTTTCCTCCTGAGTTTGCACCATACAAAAATTTAATCTACGTTCCTTTAGATTTAGAAACTCCTGTTGTAGACGAAGAAGAATTCTTAAAATGGTTTGAAGCTGCCCACGAAAAAGATCACGCATCTGCAGGCAATGAATCTGACGGTGTACAACTAAGTGGAGAGTACAGCAAAGGTCTTCTTCCAGCACAAAATAACAAAAATGTGTACCCTTGGAATATTGTTTATTTGCACAGACACTTACGTAAGACTGACAACTACGAATCGTGCCTTACCCAGTTTCCTTCTATTAAAAATTATTTAGATAACTTGCCATTTGACACTAAGGCTAGCATATCTATTCTAAGACAACATCCAGGAGTAGATGTAGGAATACATACCGATTATGATCTATGGTTTGGTATTAGATTCTATTTGGTCAATTCGAGTAATGCTAGAATCTTTTTTCAGAAAGCAAAAGCCCCAACTACGACAAGACTAACAGCATTTACTGACGACGGAAAACGTATACCGTGGGATACTCTTATAGACTCTGAAAAAATCTATGCACAATACCCAACTCCAAGATGCAGTTTTCACTTAACCTGTACACATGCAGTACACGGTGTAGAGTCTGTTCCTGAAGATCAAAGTTGCTCTAGAATTACATTTTTCTTTACAGGTAAACTTAATCCTACAAAGTATGTTGAGCTATTAGAAAGAAGTCTGGCCAAATATGGCGATTATGCTATATGGCATTAGGTCTAAACTCTTGCTTAAGAACACCTTTAACAATAGCAACATCTACTTCTTTTGCATTGCCCTCAAATAACCAATCCCAGGCAAGACTGGTCATAGGTTTTTCGTGAGCCGGAACAATTTCATCTAATACTAATTCATATCTATGTCTTAGTTTACTATTAGCATACTTGTCAAATGCCTTATACTTGCTAGCTTCAATAACTCTATAGTATTCGTAATAGTTTAATCTTTCAGCTTCTGTAAGAGCAAAGTCTAAGCATTCTCCACCAGCAGTCCTTCCTAGCATACTTCCGCAACTAGAAAAGTAGTAGCTAATTGACCATGCTTTGATTGTAGTTGAAAAGTCCTGTAGTAGTATTGCTTTAAGCTCGCCTTCGTGATACCATCCAATATTACTTTTTGATACAGAATCGTCCCATGCAAGTCGACTTGCTACAATATAATCTACAAGATGATCTCGTCTTGTTCTGAAAGATAACGGGTTGAGCTGATTAATATCTTGACCCATTATTGTATTCAACTTGCCTAGCAAGTTTCTTATTTCGTCTGTATTACTTAAATCTAATAGTTTAATCATATTTTGGACTCAATAGTTTTTCAAATTCTTTTATAGGCATTGTCCATTTGTTATTAGACGAATACATTTTTGACAGCTTTCGATTTAACTCAATACAAATTCCGCTGACTTGTTCACCACCGTGGTACTTTAATCGAGGAGTTAAGTCTGGCCAATATTTTAAATAAATGCTAGGTTTAGTAGATCTACAGCTTAACTTATACATTAACTCGTCATTAACACATAGTTGCATTTTAGGCTCTCTAAGCATAGACAACACAATGTAAGGGTTTTGTTGAAAGAATCCAATTGCACCTAGAATTTTATTTGCTATTGCAAATCTAAACCATGCAACAATGTATTCGTATTCAATATACAACCACTCGTACTTAGGTAGCGATCTATCTTTTAACAACCATTCTTTATTAATTTCTTTTGAAACATAAAGGTCTCCGTTACCAAATACTGGGAAACCTTTTAAATTGTCCCATACGTGTTTCATCAACTTCATATGTGGCAACATTTCTGCACGTACACAATTACTTTGCTCACAGTATAATTCTGCTTCTTTGCTCTTAAGCCATTGTGGATCTATCTCATAGTACTGATGCGGTATGTTATGATCTTGAACAAACTTATCTATGTATTGTTCTTCATGAGAACTTAACTTGTTTTTAAATCTAAAACTAATAGTCTTAAATTCAACGCCTGCATCTAAAAATGCTTTAACTACAACTTCACTATCAAGGCCGCCACTTAAAAATATATAAACTTCTCTGTCTAGTTCACGAGCTTGATTAAATGCTACCGCTGCTGTTTTTATACATTCTTCTTTAAAATTACCTGGCTCATATTCACAACGACTGTACTGACAAAAGAATTCGTCATTGACAAAGTCAGATTTAGGTGAGAAAGGTATGTTGTTATAACCAAAAACAAAGTGGTTATCTATAGTATACGGCAACGCCATTATTATTTGTCCACTACGGCAAAGTCTTTATATTTTAAATAGGATCTTTCAATAAGCTCATAATGCTTATCTTCATCAAGTTCTCCCATTGCATAACATAAAACTTTATGATTACTTATATCATCGTCATTGCCGTGTAGGCAGCTTGTGGCACCCATTGCCCAACCAGGTGCATCTTTTGGCAAATGAGTATAGGTCTTAGCAGTTGTTTCACTAGACACATAGAATCCATTATCTACAATATCCCCAGCAATGACTATCCTGTACAAAGATGGTTCTAATGATTTGTGATAGTCGATTAATTCCTGAGATGCATTAAACGGTATATCACTGTGTGCTTTTATAGTCCCAACTGAACTTAAGGCTGCACAGTATCTAATATCTTTATAAGGCAAATTATCTTCTATCCATTTTACTAAACCTGGAGCATGTGTTAGAGCTTTGTCAGTCCACGTCCAGTCGCCTGGTTCATTTTGTACAAACCATCTAGACTTGACTACACTTTTATCTTCAGGTTTGGTCCTTAATTTTAAAACTTTCCAAGCTGTTAGGCTGTATAGTCCTTGCTCGTTCCATGACTTAACAGTAGTAGGATCAGTAGGAGGATTGTGATCATAGAGAACTTGTATGCTTTCCATGGTGAGCTCTTTAGGTAGAGCAGGTAAATCTAAAGGACAATATATAATTTTCTTTAAATCGATCATCTAATTTCCTTTGCAATAAAGGGCACAAATAATCTACAGGGATCGTATTCCCACCATTTGCCGCTAACTGTAGTTCCGAAATCAAACTTGCTAGCCTGTGCATGATGGTTGTTGTGCCATCCTTGTCCCCACCCAAGTAATCCTAATACAGGTACATTAACAGATTGATCTTCTGTTTCAAAATTTCTATAACCTGCCCCAGGTAAGTGGCAAAATAAATTTACAGCATTATCAACATGCAGAGCTACAATAGCAGGAATAACGAGTCCCCAGAATAGAAAGTCTAAGGATATCAAGGCACCTACGATCCAACTTACATAAATGATCAGCTCGTAGTATTTGTGTGTATTTGTAACCAGTGGCATTCTTGCAAGATCAACAACTGATCTAAGACTGGTTTGACTGTGATCTGTTGTATAAATCCAGCCATTAAAAGCATGCCACTTTCCGTGAGCAGGACTGTGCTGGTCACCTTCTTTATCAGAGTATCTATGATGATATCCCCTATGTACTGCTGCCCACCACATTGGTTGTCCTTGTAGGCAAACAATAGCGGCCCACATAACAATAGGTTCTGCCCATTTGTGTAAAACAATCGCCTTATGACTCAGCCATCTATGTAGACCCACTGCGGCTCCTAATCCTCCAAATACTGTATATCCAATTAGGAATAGTACAAGGTTACCCCAAGATAATGGGGAAACAAACAAGCCTACTACGAATAGTAAATGGGCTACTAAGAAAATTAGGTAAAGATATCGTTTGCTTGGAGTCATCGAATATTTATTGTAGACTGCCTTACGGTGATAATTATTTGCATGTCCTATACTGTTATTGATCTAGTTACTGCACCTAATGCAACTTCTTATTTGATAAATTTTAAACATTTTATCAAAGAGCATTGCCAACAAGATCCTCTATATGAAAACTATGCAAACTTAGATATTGCAGATTTTATATGCTTAACCGCTGTATTAGATCAAGATGAAATTATAGCTCTAAGCGGTGTACAAGAAAAACCAAATAGATGGGGTAAGAATACTGTTAGGATGAGTACACGATTTTGGATGCATCCTAAGTTTAGGATCAGTGCGTTGTCTAAGTATGATCCAGAACAGAGATTTTATTTTAACAGCCAGTTAATGATCCCACATCAATTAGAGTTCCTTAAGACGTTAGGAGTTAGGTTTGCTATCATAACTCGAGAAGGCAACTACAGACGTAGCTTCGGCAAGTTTATAGAACTAGTCAACTATCACAATAAGACAAACTTTCGAGTATTAGAGGGAATATACAACGTCTGCGATCACATGCCCGTTGTACCTGAATCGTGTCAACAGATTGTAGCTGTACATAGTTTTGATACGTCAGTGTTTGAAGATGAACTAGAAGAACTTCACTCAGCAAACAAACTTAACTTACTCTCCAAATAGCATAATCTTTATATTTGATGTAGCTACGAGTCAGTAGCTCATTCCAGCGAGTAACGTCAAAAGCACCTCTTATAATCACTGTGCATCTGCTGGCATTTTGTTTGCCACAACCATCAACTCCGTGAATAGACTTTGAAGAATTAAAAGCAAAAGGTTGATATTCGTGATTGGGAAATTTTGCGTACACAGGATCTTTATAATCTGAGTAATTGTTGTCCTTGATTAAGGTATTGTATTTTACATTTTCTGCAGGATCATTAGGGCATCTAAACCACAATGCTTCTTCTTGATAATCATTCCACAAATAACATCTAGGAGCCCAAATATAATCAGAGTCAGTGTGCCCTACAACATCCTTACTCTGCTGTTGTAATAAAATAGTAGCACCTGTAAATTTTAAAGGAAAGGCCGTTTTTAAATATTCACTTAGTTCCGGAAACGTTTCTATAAATTCGTTTCTTAGATCTAGTTCTGTACTGCTCGGTTCAACACCGTCTGTAGGATCTCGAAATGGTTGCCCAACTTTCCAAGGATAACCTTCTGCTACAGTTTTTCCGTAGATGTTGGTCTTAGTATAAAAACAATTAGAATACCATCTTTCAACCCAGTCGATCATTTTGGTCCTATCAACCTCGGGTGGTCTTGGCATATCCAACGGACAAAATATTAAACTGGTCATAAAAATATTTATGGTAACGATTGCCTCTATAAATAGATTCATGAACATATTAGATAATCCAGCATGGCTAAATGGAACTTTTTGCCAAATTAAAGATCTAAACTTTTCTGTTTTAGATCTAGGTGTTATCCATTGTGATGCTAGCTATGATGTTGCCTGCTCGAGAGATCGAAAGATCTTTTTGTTAGAACAACACATTGATCGTTTCTTTAAAAGTTGCAACGGACTACGATTGCCTTTGGTCCTAACAAGAGCACAAGTGTTAGAAATTATCACTAAATTATGCCGCCAGGCCGATAATGATTCTTTGCTCATTTGGATGGGAATTACTAGAGGTATACCTACTACAGGTAATCCGCGAGATCTCAAGGATACTACACCAAATTTATTTTTCTATGTAAAGCCTTACTACGACTTTGGCAAATCTGATAAGCCTATTTCGATATGCTTGTCAGAGACAATACGTACACCTGATGAGTCTATTAATCAAAACTATAAAAACTGGAGTTGGATTGACCTAACTAGAGCACAATGGGAAGCAATCGACAAGGGCTATGACTCGGCAGTATTAACATCTGCTGAAGGTTTTATTACAGAAGGCCCAGGATTTGGATTATGGGGTATACGAGGAAAGGTTGTAGTTACACCTAAGAACAACTGTTTACCTAGTATAACAATTAAAGGTTTAGAATTTGTTTGTCACGCTAATGATGTACCCTTTGAATATGTAGATATCACTGCTGAAGAATTTGCAAAACTCGATTGCATAGGCATTGCTAGTACCAGCGGCGGAATTAAACAAATTAACAAATTTGAAGATAAAGAATACCCAGAACATCCTATGTTCAATTCCTTAGTATCACTGCTAAAAGAGAAGTACAATGACCCAAACTGGACTACAAAGTATTGAACTAGAAATACCATATAAAAATTTTGGTACAATCTATACAACTCTTTCTAAAAACAATAACAACAAACTGCTAGTACTAATCCCTGGACAAAGTCTAAGTCCTTTAATGTTTTTTGATATGCCCATGTATGAGGATGGTACTAGCATAGCAGATAAAATACTAAATCAAGGTTTTGACATACTATATGTTGAACCAGTAGGGTATGCTAGAGGCAAGGGTATGATTAAACCTTGGTATACTAGAGAACACCTAGCAGAACAATTAAACCTAGCAGTAAAACTACATAGTAAAGAATATGACAAAGTTATCACATCTGGGTTTTGCAGTACTACTCATGCACCATTAATTGCGGCCGCCAGTGTTCCTGTTGACGGTATCTTTATACTAAGCCCTATATTTGGAGAACCTAATCATGACTTTGCAGACAAGTACGGCAATCTAAAGAAGAAGCCATGGCCCGATGCTGAACACGTATTCTTTAACAGCCTAGACAACTTTATAAAGAATCGATTAGAAGACCGCAGCGATTCTCTAATAGGTGGAAATCACAGAGTTAAAGGTTGGGAAGATATGTTTAATAGTAGACTTAAACAAATACTGCCCAACAACAATATTGGAGAATGGACAGCAGTTAAAGATATGCTTTACGATCTATGGTTGTATCCTGCGTATAACAACAATCAAGGATGGACTGTAGATAGCATACCTTGCAAAGTACTGTGCCTTAGAGGACAGTATGACTACGAATCAAACAATACTAGATTCTCGCATGTTTGTGAGGTGCTAGGAGAAAAGGTTATACCTGTTACTGTTCCTAACTGTACCCACTTTGGTATGTGGGAAGATAATTTTAAAGAATGGACTACAAGTCTTATTAGTGGATTAAAGCTTCTTACAGATTAAAGTGTTAAATCCAAATCTGCTGTTAATACATTCTACCTCGGCAAATCCAATCTTTTCTAAGATTTCTAAATACCATATTAATGGTTTAGTTTCTAATACACCTTTAAGTTTTTGCTCTTTAGATAAAATAGTTTCTTGACTTACACCATTAGATCGCTTCCAGTTGTAGTATAAATTTTTTAAAGGATATGGTTGTGACATTTTTTCAGAAAGTAGTAGTATACCCCCAGGTGCAAGTCTATTAAAAATGTCAGTTAAATATTCTTTCCTTTCTAAAATAAAATGTAAAGTCCAGTTTGCTAGCACTACATTGTATTCCTCGTCGGGCATAGAATTACTTAATATTACTCGATCTTGGTGAAGGCTGTTATTTTTCATACTTTCGGAAACTTCTAATCCAGTTACTGCTGTATATCCTGCTTTCAGAAACTTATCAACAGTAAATCCTAACGCACTTCCTACATCTATAATTTTAGCAGTCTTAGGAAAACTATAGTTTACAATATCAACACACATGTTAATAACACGCTCATAGTCCGGAATGTGAGTAAGTGCCTCATCTTGGAATCTACGAGCAACAGTATCATCAAATACCCAAGGGGTTACCTTGGCTAATGTAGTAGGTGCTTCTACCATAGATGTAACATACTTGTTATCGTTGGTGAGCAAGGCATCGTTCACAGATTTTAAATAGTTTCCAGTTTTAAAAAATCTCATTAGAAACCTAGCAGGAGTATGCAGTCCATTTTTTCTTAGAATAGGACTATGATAAGAATCGTGAATACTACTGTCGTTTATTTGTTGAGGGTATAATATTTTTTCTTTGTTTTCAAATCCCAATGTATTCATTAACAGATTTAATGCTACAGGGGTAGACCGTGACCCTATACCTGAGAACGAGTCATTATCTGTGCTTTTGTTTAAGTGTTGATTTTTTACAATCTCAATAACGCACGATGTTTCGTCGCTCATATTAACTGGGTATGAAGTATCTATTATTACACATCTATTTGACGCTGAAGTAATCTTTTTTAAGATTCCGTAGTAGTCTAAAAATCCGTAGATAATGCCACATGCAAATACAACATCAAACTTCTCTGTAAGATTTGCCAAATATTCTTCAATATCTTGTTCAACGATTTCAAACTTTTCCGAGCTCCAGAGCTCTCCTAATAATCGTCTACTAATATCAACATAGTCAGATTGCACCTCAACTCCGACATACTTAGTCGCACCCTGACTCAAACACCATTGTCCTGTTGCACCAATACAGCTGCCTAGGTCTAACACTCTAGCACCTTCTACTAGCCATTTGGGTGCAATACATTCATGCTTTTTAGACAGGGTTTCCGAAGTGATAGGATGAAAACCTCGTTGATTTCTATTATCATTTTCAACAAATTGAATATATTTGTCGAAGAAAAATTTGTCATAAATATTCATATTAAGGTACTTTTATCATGAAATCTGCGTTCTCAAGTAAGGTAAAGACACTGCAAATGATTGCATTAATTAATTTATGCCTATCATTGCTGGGTTTGTATCATTATGGAACCAGTATGCTGTGGGCTACTGTACTGATGTATTTTGCGTTTGCCTGCTTGGGAATTACAGTAACATTTCATAGATACTTGACCCATAAAAGTTTTGTTTTGAGTAAATCTTTAGAGAGAGTGTTTAGCATACTTGGCTCATTGTCAGGAACCGGCAGTACTATTGCATGGGTAGCTACACACTTTAATCATCACCGTTATAGCGATAGACCGCTAGATCCACATAGTCCAAAATACACTGGCTGGAGAATGTTTACTTTAGACTATACTAAGCAAGATGACGTAAGAAGATACATGAAAGATCTATTAAAAGATCCTTTCCATCAGTTTATACATAGATATTACTTGTTAATACATTTGGCCTATGCCGGAGTATTGCTGGCAATTAGCCCTGAAGTATTAGTTTTCTTTTATTCTCTGCCTGTGGTTATTGTAGTAGTTATGAGTAATGTGGTAAACTACGTAGGGCACAATTATAAAATACTAGGCGGTCATAGGTCATATAATTTAAACGATGACAGTGCTAATAATCCATTGTTTTCTTTAGTAACCTTTGGAGAAGCTATGCATAATAATCATCATAGATTTCCTAAAAGTCCAACTACAGGAACAAAATGGTATCACTTTGATGTTAGTGGTTGGGTAATTAACTTAGTTAGGGTAGACAAATGAAGGCATCATATGCTAGAAGATTAGTAAGTACCGACCTACCTGAATTATATAGAGTGTTTGACACACGTTCAACACTGATGAAAATTCCATTAACCGATGAAAAACGTCAACAGCATAAAGACGAAGCTAAAGAATATATTACTAGTCAAACTGATTTAATAGTATACTGGGGAGCATTTGACGAAAATCACAAGCTGTGTTCATATCTTGTACAGGAATTTTCTTTATTATATCCTCGATGGTATTTAAAAGTATTAGTTACTGAAGATACCTACTCGTTAAAACCATTGCGTATGCGTAGTAGTGGATTAGGCATGTGCATTGATCATGCAATATATGCCGCAGAGATCTCCGGATACTTTGAATGGTTATATGCTGTAGTTCCAGATAGATTTAGTACAAGAGCAAAGATATGGACCAGCCAAAGTAAGTCGGTGGCAAGATATATTTTTGTTGTAGACAGTGCATTTAGAGAAAATGAAGCACCAAAGTTTAGCTATCAACAAACGTTAGTTCCTGATACTACTGTTAGAAACAAAACTTGGATAATCAAGAAAGCTGTTTTAAAACCTGAATATAGATTTGAAATCTTAAACAAACAAGGTAAGTTAGATCTTACATATAAGGATGCATACGATGAATGAACTACCAATTTATTGTCCATTAAAAGATATTGATGTAGATGTTGCTAAGATCAAAGAAGAATTAGATCAACTAGCAAGACCTCTTTTGAAAGAAAACACACTTTCTTTTAAAAATAATCGAAGCATCTATGATAAGAACAGTTCTTTAAAGGTAGCAGAAGATACTGACCTAGTAGATACTAGTCACTGGGACGAAGGTGAGGATGGCACTAGAACTTATGTACCGGGAAAGAACAAAACATATCATGCAGTAAACATTACCTATCTTCCAGAAGAACCAGACTCTACTTGGAACATCTGGAAAAGTGAAGACAAGAAACCTATCTTCTGGCACATTTATAAAAAGCCGTTCACTTGGAGAGAAGAATGGGAAGGAACTTACCTAAAAGAATTTATAGAAAGTTTACCTTTTGAATATGTGCAAGGCGTCCGTGTACTAGTAATGGATCCTCCTAGCATCGGACAAGCACACAAGGACAGTGCAACTATACTTAATAAGCGTTTCCTACAAAGTGGTCATGCTAGTATTTCTATTAACGTTGATAGCGGTGGCGGCATTTTAAAATACTTAGACAATGCTGAAGGTTCTCATGAAGTTGATAATGATGTAAAAGTGTTTCACTTTGATGATAGTGCAGTACACGGAGTAACTCCAATTAGTTCTTCTAGATATCAAGTAAGAATTTGGGGTAAACTTAAAGTGCCATACCAGGATCTAATGGATCTTGATAACGCTGTTTACAGATGAACAGAGAAGAACTAATCAAGAAACTGGAACAGATACCTCATTTAAATTTAACTGAGTTTGTTCCACAAGTCCCCCTTGACACGCTAGTCGGTGAACTAAAGGCTTTTACCGATAACGACTACTATCCTTATATTTCAGGTAATAGGAGTAAAGAACTAACAGAGTACATGGCTAAAAACTGGCACGGCTTTTGTATTATTGATGCTTGTAAAGAAGGTCGACATAATATAGACTATATGACAACTGAAAATAACTTTGACAAGTTAACTTTTCAGTTTGATGATAATGGTAATAAACTTTATAAACCAACTGATGTCGGACAGCTAATGCCTAATACTATAGACTATCTCTACTCAATAACCAATGATCCCGGAAAGACACGTATAAGTAGAATAAAATCTAACGGTGGTAATGCTACTTGGCACAGTCACAGGATACTTGCAGACAACGGTGACAAGCGATTTACCAGCAAGAAAGATTATATAACACCAGTAATGCATATTCCTCTAGTTACTAACGAAAAGGTACACTTTGGTGTGTCTTCAAAGAACCCTGCAAAGACTAAAGAACATAATATTGTCTGGCAACAGTATAAGGCAGGTGAAGTATGGTTGTTTAACTCATTTTATTATCATAATGTGTACAATATGGGAACTACTGATAGAGACCATATTATGATGTATACTCCGTTGACTGATGAGAATTATCTAAACATACTGGCCAAGGCTGTAGAAAACTACACCGGACCACTTATCCAAGAAGATTTATTATGACCGATAAAGAATATGAAGACGCTTTAAATCGAATTCCTCATTTAAATCTAACCAGTGTGCTGCCAGCACTACCATTAGATGCTATACAAGTTGAGGTTAATACACATATTGACAAGTTGTGCCAATTTGACTATGCATCTTCCAATGAAGCTGTTAGAAAGAATCTTGCAGAAACGTGGCATGGGTTTAGTCTTATTGATATTACTGACGACGGGCAACACATGATCGACTATTACTCAACAGGATTGAATAATCCCAAAGTAGTTAGCAAGGGTATCGAATTAAATGAAGCTGGGTATGCTAATACCAAGATAACAAATATTGGTCGTTCAATGCCAACTACTGTAGATTATATTCTTTCTTTTTTAAAAGAGCCCGGACGATGTAGAGTTAGTCGCCTTAAGGCTGGAAAAATAATACACTATCATTCTCACTATGTGAAGGCACAGGAGAATAAAACAAAGATAGCAAAAAGTGATCTAAATCGAGCCACTATACATATTCCACTGGTTACTAACAGCGATTGTAATTTTCTAGTAACTAAACTTCCTGCAAATAATAAAGACTCTGCCGACTGGTTCAAAGCCAAAGAAATAGAATATAAACAACATTATTCTGTGGGAGAGGTATGGATGTTTAATTCCTATCACTATCATCGAGCAGAAAATCTAGGAAATGCAGATCGAGATCATATTTTAATATATTTTGACTACATGGACGCTAAAATACGTCCACTAATCGAGCGACAGATAAATAATTACAATGGTCCTTTGATCAACTAGGAGATTTTAAAATGTATAAGTCAGTATGGGAATTTGTTAGACCTTCAGAAGAAGTACCGTTTCCGCCAAAACACGCAGTATTAAACCAATTAAGAGAAGCGGCTGCAGGGTTTATTGGAAAAGAAGTCCTAGTTGAAAATAACGGTCTAACTAAGAGAATTAAGATGGTCTGGAATTCAGAAGAAGACGCTATGAATTTCATGCAGGCCAATAGCGAAGTTATCGCAGAAGCAAACGGTTTGCTAATAACCTACTGCGAGAATAACAACATTTTTGCTACTAGAACTATTGAATAATTAACTTCTTAATAATTCGTGATACCATTTTATTGAATCTGGCATCATAACGTTAATATACATATTATAATTTTGTAATCTGCTTAGGTCCTGAGACATTGCAAAGGCCTTGCATAGTTCTACAATTTTAAACTCATCAAAATCAAATACTGGCTTTTGCCAGGGGTATCTTCTTAAATCAAGGCCCAGTATAGAATACATACTAAGTCGCTTTTGACTAGCAGTTACAAACTTTTCAGCATTAGCTCCATAGATAAAAATATTTAGATTAGGGTTAGTTTTTAGTAACTCTAACACAGTTGATCTTAGATCAGCATTCAGCGGATATTTTCCTTCTAGGCTAACTACTACAACATCAACCCATAGTGGAAATAGTTCTTGCATATACAAGTCAGCTGAACTGTCCTTGTCTATTAGGACTATGTTTCGTATTTCTATATTGTTTATATCTAAATTATCCATTTTTTATTTGAGATGTTTGTTGTGCAGGCATTTGAATACCACTCTTTGGCCAATGCCACGGGCCATCGTCGACAAAGTCCTTGATAATTTCTAAACTTAATCTTCGAGTTTTTCCGTTTTTAATTTTCCAACTTCCCGGAGTTTTAAAAATTGTATGAAACAATCTGTAATCACCAAACGGATGCATGAAGTTACATTCAGCTAATTGGCTGTAATTGTATGCTCGGTGAGATGCTTTATATAGGTATTGCAATAACTCAACATTGTTTATTGTATCCCCTGAACAGTTAATTTTAGTCCATGCGTTTTCAGTCCAATCAACTGCTGATTGATAAGCTGCAAATCTTTTAATTTGAGAATCTAGACTATCGATCCAATTTTTAGGACGCCTAATAAACGATCTAGTAAATCTAAATATATCTGACGACACAAATAACTCTGCTACTTCAGTTGGTGTCGCTGATGGCTTTTGTACAAGTAGGTTTATAATAGCTTTTCCAAATCTACTTCCAAATAATTGATCCCCTGCTTCTCCAGTAAGAGTAGGAAATGTATGTAAGTTATTATCATATAAGGAAGTATATTTTTGAAAGATATTATTTTCGTACCAAAATCCGTACCATGTCCTATGAAAGTTATTTTTATATACTTCTTGTTCATTAGGATCTGATATGCGGCGTTTGACTTCGTCAGTAATTCCTATATAACTTCCAAGGTCGATGTATTTTGATTGTAATCCATAAACGGATTCTAGGTATTGTATGTTTGGTCTTTCGTCAGTAATTGAAGTATTACTATACAACGAGACTAATTGACATCGATCAGTTCTGTTTAATTTTCTTATAAAGCCAAGTACACAATTACTGTCAGTACCACTACTCCATAATAGATTAAACGGTTCTCTGGTTTGTTCTTCTATAATTTGTTCAGTAATATCTGCAATATCGCTGACTGTTATAGAAGAATCGTATTCGTGTGTGTATAAATCAATATACGATTCTACAGTGATAATATCAGAAGTTAAATCTTTAGTAAAATATGTTCCGGCTTCTAATCGATTCACTCCTCTTAGATTTGTGTCTGTTCCTACACTACCACCCCAAAAGAAATTCATCTGTTGAGCAATAGTTTCGTTAATAATACTGCTATCATTTCTAAAAACTCTGAATATATGACTAACATTAGTATTATCATAAAACAAATTGTAATTAGGTAAATGATCAACTGCTGCTACTACTCTTCGACTATCTTTATAAAAGAACGCAAAGTTGCCTTTTAAGTTCTGAGGAAAGTTTCCTCTAGCTAATGTGTCAATAATTGAATCTATGCTTCTATCAAACACACCTTTATAGATAAACTCACATTCTACAGCCGATGACTCATAGGTTTTAAAGAGAGGGTCTACGTTTATAAAATTCATTTTAAATCTATATCTATCCATTGTTCTTTTTTTAGAGCTTCGTAATTTAATAGCCCGTCTAAAAAGATAACACCTCGACGATGATTAACTGCATCAGCCCCGTGTACAATATCAACTTCGTTTATAGCAAACAGATTATTCTTTACATTATAAAAATGTTCTTGATTGTCGATGGCAACTTTAGGAGAACCGTTGTTATTGTGTATTTCAGTTAGTGGAAATTTTAAAGTCAAGTACTTGTTAAACTTCCAATGATTGTCTTGTTCTTTTAAGTACAAGTCAGCGGCCGGCCCTGGTGCAAACTTTCCATCTACATAATTGTTCTTGACAACTTTATCGGTGTGTAAGGGAATTGCACTACCTGGTTTTTGTACTAATATCAAAACTCTATTGAATTTTACATATAAATGTTCAATAGACTTTACATATTTTTTTAATATATCTGTAATAGGAGTGTCAATCCACTCCCATTCTAAATCCGAGTCGAGCCTACAGGCCCAATTTAACCAATTACTGTTAAGACCAGTTTCGTGGCTTACTTTTTTAATACTGTCTTCAGTGAGACGAGTAATTTGTATGCGACCAAAGTAATCAGTTTGCTCGTATGTTTCTCGATCGTCGTCCCATACTTGAACCTGACCCGACCAGCTATTCGAATTTGCGTATGCGTAATCGATAATAGCCAGTTGGTCAGCGTAATCAATTTGATAAGGAAGGCCAAAAAGTATTGGCCTTTCTTGATTTTTTAAATCAATCATTAATTCACTTTAATATCTTTAGTTAGACTTTTGTATTGTCTAACAGTAGATTGATACCAGTTAGTAAGATCGCTAGGCGTTTGCATATATGCATCTTTGCTAGTGTAATCTTTCTTGTATAGTTCTTGCACTTTTTCAGTCTTTTCTGCTTTTAGCAAAATTGTCTGTAGTTCGCTAACAACATCATTAGGTGTTGCAACTGGCACATAGATTGCAAAAATACCACTTAGTCCTTCCATGTCTTTGAATCCAAATTTGCTTAATGGGTCAAGTCCTTCGACACGTTGTTTTCCAGTAATACCTAGCAAAGTAGTGTCGGCGGTAGACTTAGCCTTTGCATCCCCTAAGAATTCAAAAGTAGCATCGGTATGTCCGCCCATTACTGATAAAAATGCTTCATTAGTATCTTTAAAGTGGACCATAACAATATCTTTATCCTTGGCATTCTTAATACCTTTAACAAATGTCTCAGCCATTAAGTGTGTACTTGACCCAGTGCCAGCAGTAGCAATAGAAATCTTCTTTTGACTCAACAGTTGGTCAAGAGTTTTTTGTTTAGTAACTAGTGTTGCAGGTGCAAACCCCATTACCATTAAAGGCTTAAACTGATCAAATGAATACGGAGTATCTGGATACAAGTTAGGACGAACATAAAATGCTGCTGAATGTGCTAGGATAGCAATTTTAGGTTGCTGATCAAATACATATTTGCTAGCAATTGCTCCGCCTGCTCCGGGCTTGTGTTCAAATTGAAACTCGTATTTGCTTTGTTCTTTGTTAGCTTGTTCTAAGATTGCTCGATAGTAAGTACCTTGAGTGCTGCCTACTGCAAATCCCCAAACACCGGGTACCTTAGTCGGTTGTGCAAAACTCAGAGTTGATAATAGCATAGTTGCTAATATTAATAAAACTTTCATGGTTCCTCCAAAAAAAAAGTTCAGTGTATTTACTAGAAAAAAAATGCTAAACTTTATTCTTGACACATAAGTAGTAGAGAGGAAATTTATGTTTGAGTAAATTTGCCAAACAATTTGAGTTTTTACACTATTACTATTACAATATAAGTTATGATAACACCAGAAGGTAAACAAGACAAAGGTTGGGGCTACGAGATTGTATGGGCCTCAAATGACAAGTACTGCGGAAAGATTTTAGTTTTTGAACGTCCAGGTGCAAAGACTGGCATGCAGTTCCATAAAACAAAAGAGTGTTCATTGTTTGTTAATGCAGGGCAGTTTGCATTACGATTTATTGATACAAAAACCGCAGAACTTAAACAGCAAAACATAAAAGAAGGTGACACTTACAAGGTAAACCCAATGCAACCGTATCAGTTAATTTCAATGGCACCAAATTCTATAATTTTTGAAGTTGGTACGCCGGACGATGCTGACGATATCTATGTTGTTGGTCCCGGTGACAGCCTTCCTAAAACTGAAAACTAATATGAAAACTACATATCTTGCTGAAGAGTTATTTGAAGACATTCCTGGAGATCCAGATAATGTTATGTTTAAGATCCCACCCGAGCTGTGCGAACAACAAGGTTGGAAAGAAGGCGACACAATTAATATTGAAGTAAAAGATGGTACCCTAGTACTGTCCAAAGTAAATGGCTAAAGACAATTTAATCGAACTTACAGGCTCAATTACTGAAGTTTTACCAAACTCTACCTTTAGAGTTAAAGTAAATAATATGGAACACCAACTTCTTTGCTACATGGGCGGGAAGTTAAAACAGCACAAGATTAAGATTATCTTAGGTGATAACGTCAAAATTGAAGTTAGCCCTTATGATCTTACCAAAGGTAGAATAACTTATAGGTTGTAACATGAACTCAAGTCTTGAACGTGTAAACTTAGTGTGTCGATACGTCAGAGACTTGAACTTTCAAGGAATAACCTTTAAGAAACTGATCACATCGACTAGAACAGCGTTCAAGTTCTTTGATTGTGATGTTAAAATAAAATCTAAAAAAGATAAAACTCTAGGTGTATCGGAGTTTTATGTCAACGCATACTATGATGCCGATGACGATTTCAACAACGAAACGCCAATTGAAATAATTGTACATCATAACTTTACAGACTGTTCAGTTTTTAACAAACATCAAATTACTGAATTTCTAATACAGATATATGATGCTACAGTACATGAATACAGACATCAACAGCAGAGTGTAAAGAGACAATACATTGTCTATTCAGACCACGATCAAAGTCCTTACTCTTGGTACTTGCAAGATCCAGATGAAATAGACGCTTATGCCTTGAGCATTGCCGTCGAACTGTTAAGAGCAATGGATCGAAGCCGTGCCAAAAGATACATGACCAGAGTTAGCATACTAGCCAAAATGAAACAAGGTAATTGCTACGTAAGTCCAAATTTAAAAGCCTACGTAGATCATTTTGGCTTAAGCGATCTAACCAAAAAATTAACAAAGAAGGTATATAAGCACCTAGATTCGCTTGACAAGAGTCAAATTTTCCTGTAAAATAGCACTATTGTTAATCCATATTGGGGCATAAAGTGAGCGATCAATTCCCTGTACAGCGTATCTTAGAACTGGCCTGTGCGGCTCAGCGAGCAAATAAATCCTACATTAAAGAATCGGAGAACGTATTTGACTCCGAAGGCAAGTTCTTGTTTGTAAAACACACTAACAAAGTACTAATCAGAAATGCATTAGGACTCGAAAAGTCTAATTCTGGTCCAGAGTTTGCACCAATGACTATTTTTGTAGAAGATTGCGATAAAGAACAGGCTGCAGAAATTCGCAAGTATTTCAAACGACTAATGTTCTCAGCAATTAAAGGTGATAACGAGTTCCAAACAGAAGTGAATCTCTTGCTTAGTTCCGAGGAAGCACCTGCTAATAAAATTGGCTACATTGCCTGCTTGCCTAGCACTTATCTAAAAGATTCTAGCAGAAACTCTTTTGAAAAGAGTGTTCGAGAGTGTGACAACGAATATCTAGCAGACATAGACAAATGGCTTATTGACAAGGACTGCATGGTGCTACAGTGTGTACGCTCAAAGAACTTTGATGCATGGAACGTTGATGCTATAATTGAAAATAAACTAGTCAGTTGGTTTAGCAAATACGAAATAAAAACTGGACCTGCTGTCTTAATCAAAGGCAAGGTTAAGGATCATAGCCATAATTGGTTAACTAAAAAAGAAACAACTAGGCTCAATTATGTAAAGGTCGTGCAATGAACAAACTAAAAGAAGTATTTGATTTTATTAAATGGCAAATTCGAAGATGGAAATGGCACGACTATCTATGGATGAGTGCCTGCTTTATGGTCAGCTTTGATTTTGAACAAAAGGGAAAAATATTCATGGCTGGAATGAGCATTGCCCTAGTCATGTTCTTAGGTATGCTTGTTAAATGGCAGTGGGACTCTTGGAAAAGAGAACGAGTAGATTTGCTCAACTCTATTAAGGATGGCAAATAATGTACAAAGAAGAAGAATACGAAGCTTTTGCTAAAAGCATGGAAGAACGTTTTCCAAAGATATTTGGCGAACAATACGGTGGCTTCTGTGTAGATCAAGGTTGGTGGCCTATTATTGAAAGCCTCTGTGCTAACATTCAAAGTCACACCGATTGGTGGAACAAGAATCGTGAGACTCGTCCTGTCATTGAACAGGTTGTTGTACAGCAGATTAAAGAAAAGTTTGGCGGCTTGCGTTTCTACTATCAAGGCGGTGACGACACTATTCGTGGAATGGTACGTATGGCAGAAGCCTGGGCCTCTCACACCTGCGAAGAATGCGGTAAGCCAGGCAAAAGCCGCAACACTGGCTGGATCAAAACATTGTGTGATGAACATCATGCAGAACGTCAAGAACGGTATAGAAGAAATGAAATGAGAACTTCGGGGTTTGAAGAATGATTACCTTAAAAGAATGGATGGAAATTGTCAACTACCGTATCACTGAAGGTAGTAACTACTGCTGGCAATGTTATGGGCCAAACGCATACATGTTAGACAGTTGGAATGGCGATCAAAACGGCCATAGCTTTACTATCATTTTTGATACTCAAGACCAAACTGTTTACGAAGTGCAAGCTCACGACTATGTTCATGACCGTGCCTATCGTATGATCAACGAAGAGTTCGAAAAGAAAATGCGTAAGGAAGCCAAGCGTCGAGATGTTAGTAAGAAAGAAGCATGGGAGGACGTTGACTATGTCGATCTTGAAGTAGATGACGACTTTATTCAAAAGTGTTTGTCTATTCGAGAAGGCGAGGACTACGATACACGGGTAGAAGTTCCAGTTGACTTTTCAGATGAAGATCTGTTAAAATATATGAAAATGGCACACGAGCGTGACATGACCTTTAACGAGTTTGTTGAAGAAGCATTGCGTCATGCTCTTGCAGAAGTTGAAGCAGGACGTCTTACTAAAGAAACTGCTCAGAAATGGCTAAGGGAACAAGATGAAAATTAAACTAGTGTCAGATCTCCATCTTGAGTTTTCTGACATTAACATCACCAACAACGAAGGTGCTGATGTATTGATCCTAGGGGGCGATATTATGATTGCTCAGGATCTTCACGACCATGTTGCAGCCGACTTTAATCCTTACAGTCAAGGTGCGTTTGCTGACCTAAGTCGTAAGCAACAACGAGTACAGAGGTTCCGTGATTTCTTTAAGCGTTGTAGTTTTCAGTTTCCTCATGTTATCTATGTTATGGGTAACCATGAATTTTACAATGGTAAGTTCTACGCTGGCATTGATTATATGCGAGAAGAATGTGCCAAGTATCCTAACATCTACTTACTAGAACAGGATATGAAGATCATTGACGATGTTGTTTTTGTCGGTGGAACGCTGTGGACTAATATGAACAAGCGTGATCCACTTACCATGCATGCCATTAAAGACATGATGAACGATTTTAGAATTGTTCGAAACGATCAACGTAACTATGCTCCTATGAGCCCATTGGATGTTGCCATACGCCACGATAGGACTCTCGGATATATTAAACTTATTGTTGAAGAACATAAGGACAAGAGGTGTGTTGTAGTTGGACATCATAGCCCAAGTTTTTTAAGTGTTCATGAAAATTATAAAAATGAATATCTAATGAACGGTGGCTACCATAGCGACTTGACTGAATTTATTTTAGATCATCCACAGATTGTCTTGTGGACACACGGGCACACTCATCATCCGTTTGATTATACAATTGGCGAGACGCGAGTTGTTTGTAATCCAAGAGGTTATGAGTCGGATGGGTATAGTGAGCAAACTGGTTGGAATCCTAACATCGTACTGGAGGTATAAATGGATCAATTTAATATTGTAGAAGTTACACGTAATACTGCTAATCACCTGAGAGAAGTATTGTTACAATTGGCACAACATATAGAAAAACTTGAATTTGAAAATGCAGAGTTAAAGAGAAAGCTCGAGGCACACAATGACGACCTTAAGTGAAAAAGACGTTAAGCTGTTTAAGAAATGGCTTAAGAGTCACTTGGCCTACGGGCCTACTACAGTTATCTTTACAAAGAAAGATGGCACAGAGCGAGTAATGAATTGTACTACCAATTCAGAACTTGTTCCTTCTGAACCAATTGTTGAAACTGTTGAAAAGAAAGAAAAGAAAGTCAATGAAGAAGTTATGCGAGT
>JACCED011054643.1_pt1 | contig 32154 bp, 24 predicted proteins | sample 7455021 | NCBI WGS metagenome assembly JACCED01 (sample SAMN15323456, study PRJNA562643) | freshwater metagenome | isolation source: river surface water | place: USA:Blue River Watershed | collected 2017-08-19 | reverse complement strand
GATGGCACTGGCCAGAAGGCACGGCGTGACTCCGGGGGCAATCACTCTCGTCATGCGGATGCTGACGCTGGCCCCTGAAATACAAACCTACCTGTCAGAACTGCGGACGCCATACGCGATCTGGCATTTCGGATATCGGCCGATGGGTGCGCTCGCGCAATTACCACACGCAGAACAGCGAGAAAAATTTGCTAAGATGGTCGCAGATTTCGAAGCTCTCCTGTTGCGCAAAGAAAAGCGGACCGGAGTAGCGTCGATCACGCCCTCGGCTAAAGCTGGCGCGGCCTCGCCCAAAATGCACCTCGGATAGTTGTCTCCAGTGCTCGCCCCGACCGACGGAAAGAGGTGAGACGGATTAGCCACTGCGGAGCAGATTTCGCATCGAAATCCGCCCGCCGAGAACGTCGTTTCCATTTGAGCAGTTTTGCAAAACGTCGGGACAAATCGCGAAAACGAGGGGGCGTGTCGGATGAAATCACGAACTATCCGCAAACAGTGTCAAAATGGTCGCTTTCGCTAATCGCTGAAGCGCCACGGCATACAGCCGATTTTGACTCACCTTGAAAAAAGTTCGGATTTTGGTCCGAAGTGGCTGCCCGACATGGGTTCGAACCATGACTAGGCGAGTCAAAGTCGCCTGTGCTACCATTACACCATCGGGCAGTGAGGTGTGGATCGGAGACGCTGCGGCGCCGCCGGGTCCGGTCAAGAGCGGAAACCTCGCGTTGCGGGGCGTCAGCGCTGGCTCGCGATCCAGGCGTCGACGACCTGCGCGAGGACTTCGAGCGGGACGGAGCCGGTCTGCAAAAACACGTCGTGAAATGCCGGCAGCGAGAAGCGGGGGCCGAGTTGCTTGCGCGCGTGTTCGCGCAGCTCGAGGATCCGCAGCATGCCGAGCATGTAGGAACACGCCTGGCCGGGATTCACGATGTAGCGCTCCACCTCGCTGGCGCTGATGCCGTAGTCGATCGCCTGCTGCCGGGACCAGCCCTTGGTGTGCAGGCCGGTGTCGACCACGAGCCGGCGGGCGCGGAACAACTCCGAACTCAAGGCCCCGAGCCGCCCGGCCGGATCGCCGTCATACCAGCCCTGCTCGACCGCGAGCCGCTCGACGTAGAGGCCCCAGCCTTCGGAGTGGGCGCTGATGCCGCCGAAGGTCCGCCGGGCGCGGAAGCGGGGCAGGTCCTTCTGTTCCTGCTGCAGCGCGATCTGGAAGTGATGGCCGGGTATCGCTTCGTGATAGGCGAGGCTGCGCATGCGCGCGCCGTAGAAGTGGGCGTTGCCCGGCAACGGCACCCAGAAGATCCCGGGCCGGCTGCCGTCGAGCGTGGGCGCCGTGTAGTGCGCGGACGCGGTGCGCTCCGTGAGCGCCGGGACGCGCCGGACCTCGACGGGCGATTTCGGCATGAGGTTGAAGAGCGGGGCGCAGCGTTTCTCGGCGTCGCGGATGTATTCCGTGTAGCGGGCGAGCAGGCGCGCGTGCGGGTCGGGTCCTTCGACTGCGGGCCCGGCGAGGGCGCGGCCCATGCGTTCCGCGAAACTGCCGCGGGTGAGGCCCAGCTCGCGGAGCAGCACTTCGCATTCGGATTCGAGCCGCGCGACTTCGCGGAGACCGATGCGGTGGATCTCGTCGGCGGTGTAGGAGGTCGTGGTGAAGGCGCGGAGGGCCAGCGCATAGGCCGCTTCGCCGCGGGGCAGGCGGTTGTAGCCGGGCTCCGGGTGCGAGCGGGGCAGGAGCTCGCCGATGAGCGCGAGCACGCGTTCGTAGGCGGGGCGGACTTCCGCGGCGACGATCCGGGTCGCTTCCGCGATGGCCTCGGCGCGGATGGCCGGTGTGATTCCGCCGACGTCGGCGGTGCGGCGTTCCAGGGCGGTGACGAAGATGTTTTTCTCCGGCGTCGGCGTGAGGAACATCTGCAGCTGCTGCTGGGAACGCTCGAGGATGAACGTCGGGAGAATGTTGCCGCGCTCGGCGGCGCGACGCGTGAGCGCGATCGCTTCGTCGAGGCGGGGCGCGATCTTCTTCAATCGCGCCAGATAGTCCTGCACGTCCGCATTGCGCCGGAGCACCTTCCGCTCGGTGAGGTCGTCGACGAGCACGACGTGGAGGCCGCGCAATTGGCGGAAGTAGCCCATGTCGGAGAGCTCGGTGAACTCAGCCTGGGCGACGGTGATTCCGAGGTGCCAACGCAGCACGGCGGCGGAGACGCGGCGGGTGGCATCGAGCGTGGCGTCGGGCCATTGCCGGAGGGCCTCGAGTCCTTCGCGGGCGAGCGCGAGCCGGCGGTTGCGGCGCAGTTCCAGTCCCTCGAGCGGGATGGTGTCGTTCTCCTCGGCGTTGGCGTCGGGGGCGGTCTCGCTCGCAGCCGCGGCGGCGCGGGCCGGTTGCCCGGCCTCGAGCCAGTCGCGCGTGAGCTTGCCGACCCACGCGTCGAACGCCGCGGCATCGGCGGCGGCCCGTGCGCCGACCGTGGGAAGGAGAAACGCGAGGGTAACGCGGGCGAGCAGAGAGAGGCGCATGAGGGAAAACTATGGGGGCAGCCGGGTGGGGCGAGACGGGAGAGGCCCCGGAAATTCGCGGCGTTGGCCGCTATTGTTTGCGGACGGATTTCTTTTTCGCGGCGCCGCCCGCCGGAGCGGGGAGGCGCAGCGTCGCGGGGCGGGCGTCCGGGTCGCCTTTCGCTTCGGCCACGAGCCGGGCGCACTGGGCGCGGAGGTCGGCGAGGACGGCAGCGTGGCGCGGATCGGCGGCGAGGTTGGTCGTCTCGTGCGGATCGGCGGCGAGGTGGAACAGCTCCTCGTGGATCGGCGCCTCGCCGCGGATCGAGGCGGAGAGCCAGCGTTCGTAGGCGGCGGCGGTGGCGTCGTTGACGTTGAGACCCTCGGCTTCGCCGCCGACGCTGCCGAAGAGAGCGCGGTCGGTGGCGAAGTAGCGGATGTATTTCCAGTCGGCGGTGCGCACGCTCTCGCCGCGCGGATTGCCGAAGTAGGTGCTCCAGAGATTTTCAGCGAAGGCGTGCGAGCGGCCGGCGAAGGGCTGGCCCTCGACCGCGGGGCGGAAACTGGCGCCCTGCATTTCCGCCGGCACGGGCACGCCGGCGTAGTCGAGCAGGGTCGGCGCAAAGTCGATCGACTGCACGAGGGCCGCGGGGCGCTGGCCGCGGGCGGCGCGCGGGGCGCGGGGATCATGGACGATCATCGGCACGCGCAGGCACGTGTCGTAGTTGAGCGCTTTGCCGCCGAGGCCGAACTCGCCGTGCGTGATGCCGTGATCGGAGGCGAAGAGGATCACCGTGTCGTCGGCGAGGCCGAGGCGCGCGAGTTCGGCGCGCAGGGCACCGACGAGCCGGTCGATGCCGGTGACGGTCTGGTGCTCGCGGATCTGGCGCTCGCGGAGGGCGGCCTCGGTGTCGACGTAGTCGTAGCTGCGTTGCCGATACTGCGTGGCGAGGACGTGCGGCGGGAGCTTGGGCGTGCGGATGTCGGCTTTGGCGACGTAGGTGGGGGGGATCGGCTGGGTGAGCAGCTGGTCGCGGTAGGTGGTGCGGTAGAGTTCCGCGTCGGTGGGCAGCTGCTCCATGGTGCTGGTGCCGCCGGCGTGGGGAAGGTTGAGCGCGATGGTGAGGCAGAACGGCCTCGCTGCGGGGCGTTCGGCGAGGAAGCGGCGTGCGGCCTCCTCGAGAATCTCGATCTGGGTGTCGGCCTTGGCCTCCTGGAAGACCGGGTGCCGGCGTTTGGGGTAAAACGACAGGTGGCCGTGCGCCGCATACCAGAAGTCGAAGCTGCGCTCGACGATCCCGCTCGCGTAGCCCTGCGGGCCGACGGGGCTGTGGTTCTTGCCGATGTAGCCGGTGTGGTAGCCGGCGCCGCGCAGGAGGACGGGATAGCTCTTCGCCCAGGCTTCGGGCGCCACGGCGGTGCCCGAGTTGAAGTTCACGCCGTGCCGGCGTTCGTATTGGCCGAGGAAATAACACACGCGGCTCGGCGTGCAGATGGCGCTCGTGATCGTGCCCTGCGGGAAGAACGTGCCCTCCGCCGCGAGCCGATCGAGGTGCGGCGTGCGCGCGACGGTGCCGCCGGTGAGGCCGAGCGAATCCCAGCGCTGGTCGTCGGTGAGGACGAAGAGGAGGTTGGGCCGGCGCTCCGCCGCGGATGCGCCCGCGGCAAGAAGCGCGAGGCACAGACCCGACAGCAGAACCGCGCGGCGCGGGAAGAACGGCGCTCGGCGTGGGGGGAACATAAGGGTGCGATTAGGTATTCCCGCGTGCGCGCCGAGCGCGAGCGCTAATGAACCGAGTATTTACTTGTCGGAGAAAAACGCGGGTCTACTTTTTTGCGCGCCAACCGAAGCGTGTTTCCCGCGCGCTTCAGCCGACCCAAACACCAACTCCTGCGCCACCGGCTGCGACGCCCCGTCGTGGTCCGGACCGCACCCCTCCATGAACCCAACCCCTGCTGCCTGGCGCCGCTGCGTCGGAATCCTTTTCGCTGTGCTGGCGCTCTTCCTCGCCGCCGAGCTTGCGGCGCAAGGCAACGCCACCGGCACGATCGAAGGCCGGATCTTCAATCCGCGCCGCGGCGAATACCTCGAGAACGCACGCGTGACCGTCGAGGGCACGGGCCAGGAGACTTTCACCAATTCCACCGGCAACTTCCGCCTGCCGCTCGTCCCCGCGGGCGAGCGCAAACTGATCATCTTCTACACGGGCATCGGCTCGCAGACGGAGCTCGTCGCCGTGTCCGCCGGGCAGACGGTGCAGCGCGACATCAATCTCGTCGGCGGCGCGGGTGCCGCGGCCAAGGCGGCGGGCGATGTGGTGCAGCTGGAGCAGTTCGTCATCTCCTCGTCGAAGGAGATGGATGGCGCGGCGATCGCGATCAACGAGCAGCGTTTCGCGCGCAACATCATGCAGGTGGTCTCGGCCGACGAGTTCGGCACGATCGCCGACGGCAGCATCGGCGAGTTCATGAAGTTCCTGCCGGGCATGACGAGCGACTACACCGGCGGCGATGCGCGCCGCGTCTCGATCAACGGCGCCCCGGCCGACAACGTGCCGATCTCGATGGGCGGTTTCGAGATGGCGAGTGCGGCCGGCGCCGGCACGCGCCGCGCGGTCGAGCTCGACCAGGTGTCGATCAACAACATCTCGCGCGTGGAGATCAACCGCTCGCCCACGCCCGACACGCCCGGCGCCGCGCTGGCGGGCTCAGTGAATTTCGTGCCGCGCAGCGCCTTCGAGCGCAGCCGGCCCAGCTACAACTACAATGTGCAGTGGATGTTCAAGGACGCCGAGTCGACCCTCGCGCGCACGCCCGGCCCGCGCTGGGGCGAGTGGACGCGGAAGGTCAACCCGGGCTTCGACGTCTCCGCCGTCGTGCCCGTCTCGAAGACTTTCGGCTTCAGCATCTCGGGCGGCTACTCGCTGCAATACACGCCGCAACCCGCCGCCGGCATTGTCTGGCGTGGCGTCGCCTCGGCCACCAACCAGAGCGCGACCGCCACGCCCACCGGCACGGGCACATGGTATCCCGACACCACGCCCGACAATCCCTACGCCACCTCCTTCAACTGGCGCGACAGCGGCAAGCACACCACGCGGCACGCCTTCGCGACCACGGTGGACTGGCGCCCGGCGCGGTATGACCGGCTGTCCTTCGGTTTCCAATACGGCATGCTGAAGGAGAACTTCGCGACGCGGACGCAGACCTTCACGATCAACCGCATCTCGCCGGGCAACTGGAGCCCGACGCACAGCTGGGGCCAGTTCAGCGCGTTTCCCCCGACCGGCACGGCGCTCAACGCCGGCCAGATGACGATCGGCAACGGCGGCCGTATCCGTCCCGGCCGCACGGTGTCGCCTTCGCTCCGCTGGATGCACGAAGGCCCGGTCTGGAAGAGCGATGCCGGCATCTCCTACGGCAATTCGCGGATCCACTACCAGGATATCGATCTCGGTGCGTTCAACGGCATGACCATCCAGCGCAATAATCTGCAGATCCTGTTCGACGACATCTTCTATCTGCGCCCGGGGAAGATCACCGTGCTCGATCACAACGGCCAGCCGGTGGATCCCACCGACCTCGACAGCTACTCGCTCGTCTCCGCCAACAGCAACCGGCAGAAGACCTACGACACCGTGAAGCAGGCCTTCGCCAACGTGCGGCGCGACTTCCTGGTCCGCGAAGTGCCGGTGACGCTCAAGGCCGGCTTCGACATCCGCGACAAGGTCCGCGATCTCCGCGGCCCGGGCGGCAACCTCGAGACCTACACGTATGTCGGCGCCGACGGGCGCGCGAGCACCACGCCCTTCACGCAGGCCGGGCTGGTGAACGACGACAGCCCGGCGCGCTTCATCGACCAGGCGTTTTCCCTGCGCATCCCGGATTTCGGCCTCCCGCGGCAGGAGCAGGTCGACAACAAGAAACTCTGGCAGGACTACCTCGCGAACCCCACGCACTGGACGCGCAACGCGAACAACGACTACCGCGCCAACGCCAGTTTCTCGCGGCGCGCCAACGAGACGATCACCGCGGCGTTCCTGCGCGGCGACGCCTCGTTCTTCCGGCACCGCATGAAGGTCGTCGGCGGCCTGCGGGCCGAGCAGACCAACATCAACGCCCAGGGCCCGCTCACGGATCCCACGCGCGCCTACCAGCGCAATCCCGACGGCACCGTCGTGCGCAACGCGGCCGGCCAGCCCCAGCTGATCGTGCCGACCAATGCCGGTCTGCCTTACTCCGAACTCACGCTCATCGACCGCGGCTACCGCGCGAAGAAGGAATACCTGCGGCTCTTCCCGAGCGTGAACGTGAGCTATAATGTCTGGGAAAACCTCATCGGCCGCGTCGCCTACTACCAGACCGTCGGCCGGCCCGACTTCAACCAATACGCCGGCGGGCTCACGCTGCCCAACACCGAGGTCGTGAACCCCAACGACCGGATCACGGTGAACAACGTCTCGATCCGGGCCTGGCAGGCCGAGACCTACATGGCCCGCCTCGAATACTACTTCGGCAATGCCAGCCAGCTCTCGGTCGCGTATTTCGTGCGCGATTACGACAACATGTTCGGCAACGTGACGACGCCCGTGACCGACGAGTTCCTCGCGGCCTACGACCTCGATCCGGAGACCTACGGCATCTATCAGGTCGTGACGCAGTTCAACGTGCGGAATCCGATCCGGATGAAGGGCCTCGAGATCGACTACCGGCAGCAGCTCACGTTTCTTCCGCACTGGGCGCGGGGCATGAACTTCAACGCCAACTTCAGCTCCCAGCGGGCGCGCAACTCGTTCGACTTCCTGCAGGACATGACGCCCTTCACGCTCAACTGGGGCCTCAGCCTCGTGCGGCCGAAGTTCAATCTCCGCATCAACGAGAACTACCGCGGTATCCAGCGGCGTGCGACCGTCATCGGCCGCGGCATCGAGCCCGGCACCTACAACTACCGCCCGAAGCGGCTCTATATCGACGTGAGCGGCGAGTATTACCTGCAGCGCAATCTGGCCGTCTTCCTCTCGATCCGGAATATCGGTTCGGCGACGGAGGACACCAAGATCTACGGCCCGAACACGCCCCGTTATGCGCGGTTCCGCCAGCGCGACGACTACGCCTCGCTGTGGACCTTCGGCGTGAAGGGTAATTTCTGACGTCGTATTCCGCTGCGTGGCGGAGCGTTTTCCCCGGCCCCGGCACCTGCGTGTTGCCGGGGCTTTCGTTTCTGCCGCGGGGACGAGGCGGCGAATTGACCGTTGACGCCCGCGGCGAGGAGGCCGACTTCTTCGGCCCCATCCACCCCATGAAAATCGCTGCGTTGTTTTCCTCCGCGTTTGTCGTTTGTGCCGCCGCCGCCAGTGCGGCCCAGTCGCCCCAGCTGGTGAAAAAATGGGAGACCGAAGCGTCGCTGAAGACCCCGGAGTCCGTCCGTTTCGATCCCGCCGCCAAGGTCCTTTATGTGGCCAATATCGACGGCAAGGAGCCGTGGGGCAAAGACGGCAAGGGCTCGATCGCCAAGGTCGGACTCGACGGCAAGGTGATCGCGGCCGAATGGGTGACCGGGCTGGAGGCGCCGAAAGGCATGGGGATCCATCAGGGCAAACTCTACGTCGCCGACATCGACCGCGTCGCGGTCATCGACCTCGCGAAGGGCGCGATCGCGCAGATGATCGCGGTGCCCGGCGCGCAGCGGCTCAACGACGTGTCGGTGGCGAAGGACGGCACGGTCTACATTTCCGACATGCAGGGCCTGAAGATTTATGCCCTCAAAGGCGGCAAGCCCGAGGTGGCGTTCGAAGGCGGGCTCAAGCGGCCCAATGGCGTGCTCGCGCACGGCGACGACCTGCTGATCCTCGACTCGGGAGCGTTGCTCCGGGTGGGGAAGGACAAGAAGGTCACCACGATTGTCGACGGGATGGACGCCAGCACCGACGGCATCGAACACGTGAAGGGGGACGAATTCATCGTCTCGTCCTGGGCGGGGGCCGTTTACCACGTGAAGGGCGGCCAGAAGCAGCTGCTGCTGGATACGCGCGAGCAGAAGGTGAACTCGGCCGACATCGGCTATGACCCGGCGACGCGGACGGTTTACGTGCCGACCTTCTGGGTGAACACGGTCGTCGCCTACGAGCTGAAGTAAGGCGGCGTCGGCGGAGGACTGCCGTGCGACGTCGTGATTTTCTTCGCGGGTTGGGGGGGGGCATCGGCGCGGTTGCGACGGGCGCGTCCCCGGCCCGCACCGAGACACGCGCCGCAACGCCTCCGGCGATCGGTGGTGTGATCCAGACGGTGCGCGGGCCGGTGCCGGCCGCGGAGCTGGGCTTCACGCTGCCGCACGAGCATGTGCTGGTCGACTTCGTGGGCGCGGACCAGGTCTCGCCCGCGCGCTACGATGCCGACCGCGTCTTCGAGGCCGTGCTGCCGCCGCTGCGGCAGGCGCACGAGCTGGGCGTGCGGGCTTTGGGCGAGTGCACGCCGGAGTTCCTCGGTCGCGATCCCCGGCTGCTGCGCCGGCTGGGCGAAGCGACCGGACTCCATCTGATCACCAACACCGGGCTCTATGGCGTGCGGCAGGACAAATTCCTGCCGCCCTATGCGCACACGGAGTCCGCGGCGCAGCTTGCGCAGCGTTGGGGGCGGGAGTTTCGCGAGGGCATTGCGGGGACGGGAATCCGGCCGGGCTTCATCAAGAGCGGCGTCGATCCCGAGCCGGCGCTTTCGGCCACGCATCGGAAACTGGTGACCGCGGCGGCGCTCACGCATCGCGCGACGGGGCTGGCGATCGCGGTGCACACCGGGCGCGGTCCCGGGTTGGCCCAGCTGGACATCCTGCGCGAAAACGGGGTGGCGGCGTCGGCCTTCATCTGGGTGCACGCGCAGGGCGCGCGGGACGACGATCTTTTTGCCGCGGCGGAGCGCGGGGCCTGGATCTCGCTCGACGGTCTGAATCGCAACAGCCTGCCGCGCCACCGGCACCTCTGCGTCGAGCTGCGCCGGCGCGGGCATCTCGGGCAGATTCTGCTCTCGCACGATGCCGGGTGGTTCGACCCCGCGAAGGAGGGTGGCGGCGTGTTCCGGCCCTTCGATCTGCTGGTGCCGGTCTTCCTGCCGCAGCTCCGCGAGGCGGGCTTCACCGCGGACGAGATCGACCTTGTGACGCGGATCAACCCGGCGCGGGCGTTGGCCGTGCGGCCGGTTTGAGTCTGCCGGCGGCGGGGCGGCTCAGATTTCCCAGGTGTGCTCGTGGGCCGGGCCGCCGGAATTCACCACGAGGGTCTCGGTCTTGCGGCGCGAGCGGACGACGAGGTTCTCGCCCTTGAAGTAGGCGACGGACTCCGCGGGGATCGATTTCATCAGCCAGACGTTGGAGCCGATGATCGAGTGCGCGCCCACATGCGTGTCGCCGCCGAGGATCGTCGCGTGCGCGTAGATCGTCACGTGGTCGCCGATGTTGGGGTGACGTTTCACGCCCTTGATCGGGCGGCCGTCGTCGTCGACCTCGAAGGATTTCGCGCCGAGCGTCACGCCCTGGTAGAGCTTCACGTGGGCGCCGACGGTCGCGGTTTCGCCGATCACGACGCCGGTGCCGTGGTCGATGAAGAAGTGGTCGCCGAGCTGGGCGCCGGGATGGATGTCGCAGCCCGTGCGCTCGTGCCCGTATTCCGTGATCATGCGCGGCAGCAGCGGGACCCGGAGATGATAGAGCACGTGGGCGAGGCGCTGCAGCGAGATCACGAGCACGCACGGGTAGGCGAGGATGATCTCCTCGACACTGCGGGCGGCGGGGTCGCCGGCGTAGGCGGCGTCGACATCGGTCTTGATGACGCGGCGGAGGGCGGGGATCTGGGCGAGGAAGTTCTTGGTGAGCTCGGTCGCATGCCGGGCCGGATCGGGATCCCGGGCGAAGCGCAGGCACTTCTCGATCTCGGTGCTGAGCCGCCGGTCGATCTGCGCGAGCAGACGGTCGACGAGGGCCGGGACATCACGGGCGGTGAGCGGGCGGTCCTCGAAATAGCCGGGGAAGAGCAGGTGCATGCAGTCGACCGCGAGCTGGTTGACCGATTCCTGCGCCGGCAGGTTCACGCCATCGAGGTGATTGATGCCGCCGTGGCTGCGATACGAGGCGAGCAGCGCCTCTTTGATTTCGTCGAGATGCATGAATGTGAACCCGGCGTCTCGTGAAATAGAACGCCATCGGGCCACGCGAGCCTGAATCGTGGGCGTGCCGGCACAGCGTGTGCTTGGAGGAAGGATACATGCCCGTGTCACAACCGCGTCCCTCATGTGACGAACCGATGAATTCGCGCGCGGTCGAAGATCTGGCATCGACAACCCCGTCGGGTTGCCCATAGTTGTTCACAAGATATTCCCACCCGATGGAAAACCTGCGCGGGGCCCACGCCCTCACTTCGCGGATCAAGGTATCGGCCAAGGCAAAGACGTTCGTGTTGGACACCAACGTCCTTCTTCACGACCCCCAGTCGATTTTCAAATTCGAGGACAACAACCTCGCCATCCCGGTCGAGGTGCTGGAGGAGCTCGATGCGATCAAGGGCGAACAGTCGACCGAGCGCGGGCGCAATGCCCGGCACGTCCACCGTATCCTGCAGGAGCTGCTGCCCGACTCGCGGGCGATGCACGAGGGCGTGGAGCTCGAGAACGGCGGCACGCTCTCGATCATCATCAATCCCTACCTGACGGAGCCGAGCCGGAAGTCGCCCGCGATGGAGCGGCTGCGGGCGGTGCTCCCGGATCTCGGCAAGAAGGACAACCGCATCATCGCCGCGGCGCTCTTCGTGCAGGAGCAGTATCCGCCGCCCACGATCCTCGTCACGAAGGACGTCAATGTGCAGCTCAAGGCCCGCGCGCTCGGGCTCGATTCGGAGGATTACCTGAACGACAAGGTCCCCGAGATCGACGACGAGGCGAGCTACCGCGAGATCCCGGTCAACATCTACGAACTGCAGCGCTTCTGCTCCGAGGGGGCGTTTGAGCTGACGGAGAAGGCGGCGAAGCCCCTCTATCTCAACGAATACGTGCTGCTGCGCTCCGACGAGGGGAAGACCATGCCGGCGCGTTTCTTCGGCGAGCGGGTCGTGCGGCGGTTGAAGATTCCGGATTTCGTGAAGGCGCCGGGCGGCATCCCGATCCGGGCGCGCAACCTCGAGCAGCAGTTCCTGATGGACGCGTTGCTCGACGACTCGATCCACATGCTCACGTGCTTCGGCAAAGCCGGCACGGGCAAGACGCTGATTTCGACCGCGTGCGCGCTGCACCAGACCCACGACGACCAGTCGCGCTACGATGGGGTCTCGATTTCCCGCCCGGTGATGGCGCTCGGCAAGGACATGGGTTTCCTCCCCGGCTCGCTCGAGGAGAAGATGAGGCCTTGGCTCCAGCCGTATCACGATGCGCTCGAGGTGCTCATTCCCTCGAAGCCGCCGAAGGATCCGCAGTTTGCGGCCAAGAAGGTCTCGAAGAAAAAGCACAAGAAGCGCGACGAGCAGTTTCTCGCCTCGATGACCGCGGTGCAGCCCAGCCACGCCAGCCAGAACGGCGGGCACGGCAACGCCTCGCTGGTGAAGCCCTACGAGCGTCTGCTGAAGAGCGGGCTCGTGGAGATCGAAGCGCTGGCCTTCATCCGCGGACGCTCGATCGCGCGGCGTTTCTTCATCCTCGACGAGGCGCAGCAGCTGACGCCGCACGAGGTGAAGACGGTGATCACGCGCATCAGCGAGGGCTCGAAGATCGTGCTGATCGGCGACCCGGCGCAGATCGACAATCCCTACGTCGATTCACGCAGCAACGGGCTGGTTTATTGCCACGACCGGATGCGCGGCCAATCGATCGCCGCGCACGTGAAGCTCACCAAGGGCGAGCGCTCGCGGCTTGCGGAACTCGCGGCCGACTTGCTCTGAGGCGGAAGCGGAGAGCCGGGAGCTGGGAGTCCGGGGCAGGACAAGCCGCGGCGGGTGGTTCCGCCGGGCGAAACCCTGCCTTGAGCGCGGCCTACCGGCAGCTCAGCGAGTCCGGACGGACCGGTCAGGCGTTTTCCTTCACGCGGGGCGTCAGCGCACCGCGCAGCAGGCTGGACTGACCGGCGCGCAGTGCGGCCAGCTCCATCGCGACGGCAAACGCGGCGGTGAACACGAGGTCACTCACGAGCGTGTTGCGGAAGAAGAAGAGGGTCGGGGGAAATTCCGGCCGGCCCACGGTCATCGCCTGCCACCAGCCGGCCGCCGTTTTCACGTAGAAGGGGTCGCGGATCCAGGCGTCGGTGTTGGTCGCGAGGTAGAAGAGGATCGAGCCGCCGAGCGTGCCGCCGAGCAGCGTCAGCCAGCTGCGGCGCTGCGCGACGAAGTGGCCGATGGCGAGCGCGGCGGCGAAGCACACGGCGCGGACGAGCACGCTGGGCCAGTTCCAGGTCTCGTTGAACCGGGTGGCGTAGTAATGATCCAGATACAGGTCGGAGATCAGGAGGGCCGCGAAGGGGACGAGCCAGAGCCGCCGGTCCCGGAAATACACCGCGCCGCAGAACGTGAGCGCCATCAGCGGCGCAAAGTTGGCCAGCGCCGGAGCGTGGATCGCGATCATCCGCCAGGCCGCCGCAAGCACGACCATTCCGAGAGCGAAAACGAGAGGCATGGCGGAGGACTGTGCGCGGTTTGGGGAGCATGACAAGCGTGCCGCTCGTCAACTCGTCCGCGTTTGTTGGCGCGCGCTCCGCATTAATTTTCCTGCCGCCGCCGGCGGGGTGAAATTGCGCGCCGGCGGGTGCGATCAGCCGACGAAACGGTAGTCGTAGGGCGCGCGCATCTCGCGGGCGACGTAGGCATTGGCCTCGCGCGCGAAGTCGCCGACGAAGACCTCGCGGGTGGCGTCCCAGGTGAGCTTGCGGCCGGTGCGCAGCGAGATGGCGCCGAGGTGGCACATGGTGGCGGAGCGGTGGCCGGTCTCGGTGTCGCAGATGGGCGCCTTGCGGGAGCGCACGCAGTCGAAGAAGTTCCCCATGTGGCTGCTGCTCTCGTAGAGGCGGATCGCGTTTTCCGGCAGCGGCGTTTTCAGCAGGTCGGGATCGCTGGCCTTGATGCCATCGCGGTTCACCCAGATCCAGCCGGCGGTGCCTTCGAAGCGGATGCCGTTGCGCTGGCCGTCGGCGTTGACCTTGGCGCCGTAGATCGAGTCGTCGCGCGTGGTGCGGATGTTGAGTTTCGTGCCGTCGGCGTAGGTGTAGGCGACTTCGTATTCGGCAAACGCATCGTAGCCGCCGGGGATCGGCTGCGTGAGGGGCTTGGACGCGACCTCGCGCGGGGCGACCTGGCCGATGGCCCAGTAGGCGATGTCGTTGTGGTGCGCGCCCCAGTCGGTCATCGTGCCGCCGGAGTAGTCATACCAGAAACGGAAGGTGCGGTGGCAGCGCTGGGGCACGTAGTCGACCTTGGGCGCCGGCCCGAGCCAGAAGTCCCAGTTGAGGCCGGCGGGGATCGGCGCGGTGGCAAACGGTCCTTCGCGCAGGCCGGCGGGAAGCCAGACGTTGGCGGCGGTGAGTTTGCCGATGCGGCCGTTGCGCACGAATTCGCACGCCTGTCGGAAACGCTGCGAGCTGCGCTGCTGCGTGCCGGTCTGAAGGATGATGCCGCTTTTCCGGACCTCGTCCACCAGTCGCCGGCCTTCGTCGATGGTGAGCGTGAGCGGTTTCTCGGCGTAGACGTCCTTGCCGGCGCGCGCGGCGCCGAGGTTGACCAGGGTGTGCCAGTGGTCGGGCGTGCCGTTGACGATCACGTGGATATCGGGCCGCTCGAGCACGCGGCGGAAATCGGCGTAGATTTTCGGCACCTTGCCGTCGACCGTGAGTTTCTCCGCGGCGGCCTTGGCGCGGGTCTCGTCGACATCGCAGACGGCGAGAACCTCGCCGTAGCTGGCGGCCATGCGGGCGTCGTTGGTGCCTTGGCCGCCGCAGCCGACGAGGGCGATGCCGGGGCGGTCGTTGGGGCTGAGTTTGGTGGCGGCCGGGACGACGGTGGGCGTGGGGCGGAGCGATTGGCAGCCGGCGAGGCTTGCGAGCGCCGCGGCGGCGCCGCACTGCTGCACGAAGGCACGACGGGATAGCGGAGAGGACATGGGGCGGGAGTTTGCGGAGAGAAACGGGAGGGGGACGGGAAACGCGTGGGCCGGCGTTCAGCTGGCGGAGGGCCCGGCGGTCGTCTCGGCTTCACGGGCGAGGAGCCAGAGGGTGTCGGAGAGGCGGTTCACGAACTGCAGCAGAATCGGGCGGACCGAGCGGCCGTGCGTGGGCAGGGCGGACAGGCGGCGCTCGGCGCGGCGGGCGGTGGTGCGGGCGACCTCAAAGGCGGCGGCGCGGGCGTTGGCGCCGGGCGTGGCCCAGCCGTCGAAGCGCAGGCCGCGCGCTTCGAGGGTGGCGATCGCCAGGTCGAGGGGGGCGAGGTCGGTCGACTCGAGTTTCTCGAACTTCGAGGCCGCGTAGCGCGCGGCGTCCGTCTCGGCGCAGGCGAGTTCGCCCATGAGCGCGATGAGTTTGCGCTGCGTGGCGGTGATGAACGCGAGGAGTTCGGCGTCGCGCGTGAGGGCGGGCGCGAGCAGCGGTTTCACGGCGCCGAGGGCGACATTCAGTTCGTCGAAGGACCCGACGGCCTCGATCTGCGCGTGATGCTTGGGCACGCGCTGACCGTAGAGCAGGGAGGTGGTGCCGTCGTCGCCGGTGCGGGTTGCGATGCTCATGGTAGGCGCGGGGCGATGGGGCGCAGGAGGCGGACCGGGCGGACGGGCGGGACCGAAGCTGGACGACGGGGCCCGGGGGCCGCGAAATGCCGGGCCGCTTGAGTGCCCGGCATGCGGCGGATCAGCCGATGCGGCGCGCGGCGAGTTGGGCGCGGAGGCAGAGCTCGGCGGCCTTGAAGGCGTGGGCCTGGGTCATGGCCTTCTCGGTGCGGTTCAGGCAGTCGAGGATGAGTTCGCCGAAGAACCGGAAGCCCACCTGGCCGGCGACGTTGAGGTAGCGCTCGCCGGAGTCGTCGACGATGTAGACGTTGTCGCCGGCCTTGTCGCGGCCGACGTCGACGTATTTGCGCAGCTCGATGTAGCCCTTGGTGCCGAGGATCACGGTGCGGCCGTCGCCCCACGTGCTGAGGCCGGCCGGCGTGAACCAGTCGACGCGGATGTAGTTCGAGGTGCCGTTGTCCCCGAGGAGCGAGGCTTCGCCGAAGTCCTCGAGTTCGGGTTTGTCGGGGTTGGCGTAGTTGCCGACGACGGCCTGGGTGACGGTGGCGTCGGTGGCGCCGGAATAGGTGAGATACTGTTCGAACTGGTGGCTGCCGATGTCGGTGAGAATGCCGCCGTATTTGGTCTTCTCGAAGAACCACGCGGGGCGGCCGGCCTTGCCGAGGCGGTGGGGGCCGAGGCCGATGACCTGGATGACCTTGCCGATGGCGCCGCCGGCGACGAGGTCGGTGGCATACATCGCGGACTCCACGTGCAGCCGCTCGGAGAAATACACCATGTATTTCCGCTTCGTGGTGGCGACGGCGGCCTTGGCGGCGTCGAGCTGGTCGAGCGAGATGAAGGGCGTCTTGTCGGTGAAGTAGTCCTTGCCGGCGGCCATGACGCGGAGGCCGATCGGGCCGCGATCGCACGGCACGGCGGCGGCGGTGACGAGGTGCACGGCGGGATCGGCGAGGATCTCGTCGAGCGAACGGGCCACCTTGGCCTGCGGGAACTTGGCCTGGAAGGCGGCGACTTTCTTCTCGTCGGGGTCGTAGACCCACTTGAGTTCACCGCCGGCCTCGAGGAGGCCGTTGCACTGGCCGTAGATGTGGCCGTGATCGAGATGGGCGGCGGCGAAGATGAACTCGCCGGCCTTCACCACGGGGCGCGGTTTGCCCTGCGGTGCGTAATTCATGCCGTCTGCTTTTTGAACCTGGCTCATGTGAAAAAAGGAAGGAGGGGCGGTGGCGGTCCGAGCGCGATCACCGGTGGGCGTCGCGGGAATTCACTTCGCGGCGAGCGCGGCCTTGGTCTGCTTGGCGAGGTCCTTCACCTGGTCGTCGACCCGGGTGCGGGACTTCTTGTCCATCCGCTCGATGAAAAGGATGCCGTTGAGGTGGTCGACCTCGTGCTGGATGCAGCGCGAAAGCAGGCCGTCGCATTTCAGGGTATGCGGCGTGCCGTGCTGATCCTGGAATTTCACGGTGATCGCGTCGGGGCGGATCACGTTGCCCCGGATATCGGGGAACGAGAGGCAGCCTTCCTCGAGGACGGTGTCGTCGGTGCCGCGTTCCTTGACGACCTGGGGATTGGCGAGGGCGAAGGGCATCCAGAGATCGAGCGGGAGGTTTTTCCCGTCGAGTTCCCACGAGAAATCCGCGTCCGACTCGCGGAGGTCCACGACGCAGAGCTGCAGGGGACGGCCGATCTGCTGCGCGGCGAGGCCGATGCCGCCGGCGGCGTGCATCGTCGTGATCATCTCTTGAATCAGTTGCGCGAGGCCCGCGTCGAAGACGGCAACCTTCTCGCCCTTCGTGCGCAGGACGGCCTCGTTATAATGAACAATTCGCAGCGCCATCGGTCGTAGAGTCGCAGCGTGGGTTTGCGAAAACCGCCCCGCAAATAAATACTTCCGCGAGATGACCGATTCCTCCCCGAACGAGCGTGCCCGCACGACTGCGTTCTCCGCGTCCGTCCTGACGGTCGTCGGCCTCGTGGTGGCGGTCGCGGCGTTCCTGCTGCCGGTCAATCTGAAGTCCGTGAGTCCGGCGCTGCTCGCCGCCGCGGGCCGCGGCACGCCGTCGATCGCCGCCTACGGGCTCGACCTGGTGGAAGTGGAGAAGATCGGTCCGGCGATGATGATGCTCGCTGCGGCGCGCACCACGCACGACCCGAAGGCGGATAACCTCGCGACCGCGCTGGACACCTACGCGGCGCGCCAACCCGGTCTGATGGCGTGGGGCGGCTGGGATCCGTTTCTCGACCCGCTTTTCAACCTCCGCGCCGACGTCGGCCGGAAGCGCAGCACGCCGGTCCTGACTTTCATCGTGCCGGCGCGGGCGCGGGAAAACCTGCGGGCCTATCTGGAAAAGTCGGGGTCGCAGGGCGTGCTTTCGCTGCTGAAGCTGCGCGAGCTGACGAAGACCGGGCGCTTCGTGCCGGCGACGCGGGCGGGCGGGCAGCCGCTGGATGCGCTGATCCTCATGACGGGCCTGCTTTACCAGGGCGGCCATCTGTCGAGTCCGTTGCAGCGCGAGTTGCGGGCGTTGGCGGAAGCCGCGCTGGCGAAAAAGGAACTCGGCGACCTCGAACCGTTTTTCATCGATCTGCTTTCGCTCGGGCGCCGGCTCGACTGGGCGCAGCTCGCGGAATTGGTGCGGCGCACGGACAGCGTGAAGACCGTGGGCGAGTATGCGCACCTGGCGCGCGTCGCACCGGACCAGCTCCCGTTGATCTACGCGGCGGCGTTGTTCTCCGACTCCGCGGATCGCGTCGCGGCCTACCTGATCGAGTTCGGCAAAGCCGGACTCCAGGACGTGACGCTGGCGTTGGCGCAGGGGCAGGGCGCGGTGCGGCAGTTGCTGGCGCGCCAGGTGCCGGTGAATCGCTCCGCCAATCCCCGGCTCGCGGCCGGCGCGGAGCTGGCGCTCACGCATCCCCAGCTGATGCTCGGGCTGAAGTATGCCGGCTTCTTCCTCGGCGTGTGGCTGCTGCTGCGCGGACTGGATCGGCTGCTGGTTTCGCCGGGCAGCGCCACGCTGCTGCCGGCCTCGTTTGGCCGCATGAAGGCGGGCGTGCTCTCGTTCGTGTTTGCCCTGCTGCTCGTGGTGGTCAGCGAGCCTTTCCTGCTGAAGGCGGCGCCGCCCTCGGAATTTCAACTGCGGCTGCCCGTGCTGGTGTCGGTCGCGAACTCCCCGCTTTCCCCCCAGACTGAACCCGTCAAAATCATGGACTCTTCAACTCTGCTCTCGATCGGCCTGTTCGCCGCGCTGCAAGTGGCGATGTATTTTGCCTGCCTGATGAAGATCCGCGAAGTGGACCGGCAGCCGGTGTCGCCGCTGGTCAAGCTGCGCCTGATGGAGAACGAGGAGAATCTCTTCGACGGCGGGCTTTACGTGGGCATCGGCGGCACGGCGACCGCGCTCGTGCTCCAGGTGCTCGGCGTGATCGAGCCGAACCTCCTGGCCGCGTATTCCTCCAATCTGTTCGGCATCGTCTGCGTCGCGCTGGTGAAGATCCGGCACGTGCGTCCCTACAAGCAACGCCTGATCCTCGAGGGCCAGGTCGGAGCGGCGGTCGGGCGTGAAACCAACGATCCCTCGATCGCCCCGGCCCGCGGGTCCGCTGCGCCATGAACAAGACACTGCTGCTCATCATCTGCGACTTCCTGCTGCTCAACCTGCTCGCGTTGACGCGCTGGGAGAAGGCGGAGCCGCCGCGGGCGAAACAACCGCCGGTGCCGGAGCTCGCGGCCAACGCGGCGACGAAGGACCAGGATCTGGTCGAGATGATGCGCGTGTCGCTCGCCGACGAGAAAGCCGCGCGCGACGAGCTGGCGCAGAAGCTCGCGGCCGCCGATTCCACGCTCGCGGCGCGGGAACAGAGTCTCGTGCAGCTGCAGGCGGAGCGCACCCAGCTCACGCAGGAGCGCAACGCCGTGGCCGCCACGCTCGGCGAGACGCAACGGACGGCCGCGGAGCTGAACCGGAAATTCGCGTCGGCGGCGCAGGAGGCCTCGATGACGAAGGAGCAGCTCGCGCAGTTGCAGCGGGAGCTCGCGGAGAAGCAGGCCGAGGCGGAGCGGCAGAAGCAGGCGCTGGCGAACCTCGAAAAACAGCAGACCGAAGCGCGCAGGCACATCGAAGGGCTGACCCTCGCGGTCGTCGTGGCCGAGCAGGAAAAGAAGACGCTGCGCGACACGGCCGAGAATCTCAAAGGCCAGGTGCAGCTCGAGCGCTCCGAGCGGCTCAAGGTGCAGGAAGCGAACACGCAGCTGGCGCAGGGCGTGGGCCAGCTGGCGGAGAAGTCGGGCGAACTCACGAAGGAGATCCGCGAGAACCGGCCGATCAACGCCAACGTGCTGTTCAGCGAATTCTCGGGCAACGGCGTGGCGGCGGCATTTGCCGCGAGCCGCCGCGGCTTCCTCGGGCAGGCGAACCGCGCGAAGGAAAGCAGCACGGTGCTCGTTTCCGATGGGCGCCAGGTTTACGCGCTGCTGCACATCGCGGACACGGTGTTTTCGCTGGGCGAGAACGGCTCGGATTGGGAAACCTTCACGGTCGAGCTGGTGAAGGGCGGGTCGCGGCAGCCGGCGGCCAGCGTGCAGTTTCTGCAGCACGATCCGCGCATCGTGGTGCTGCCGGTGTCCGCGGCACAGGCGGCGGCGCTCGGAGCCAAGGCGTATCCGCTGGCGGCCGATCCCTTCAAGTTTCCCGAGGCCGTGCTGATCGACGGCGGCGGCCGGGGCTACGGCGAGGTGGGCTTCAAGCTCGACCCGACCGAGCCGAACTTCGTGCGGGTCGACAACCGGCTCTTCAAGCGGCTGTTTGGCGACTTCGCGCCGAAGCGGGGCGACCTCGTATTCGCCAAGACCGGCGAACTGCTCGGGATCATGGTCAACAGCGACTATTGCGCGCTGCTGAAAAACTTCACGGCGGCGAAGACGATCCGCACGGGCCCGGATATCCGCGATCAGGCGACGGGGGCATTGCTCGACGACATCGTGGCGCGCGTGCGTGCGCTGCCGGTCAAGCTCCAGTAGGCGCCCGCCGGGTGGAGGAGTGCGCGGGCGGACCCGGGCCGGGCGGTCGCCGCCCGGAGCCTTGCATCGTCGCGCGATGTCGTCCGTCATGCACGCCGCAGATATCGCGTCTGCGTGCCCAAACCCACTCCGCCTCCTCACATGTTGCCCTTCGCGCTCACCATTTTCACGGGAGCCTTTCTGCTGTTCCAAGTCCAGCCGCTCATCGGCAAATTCATCCTGCCGTGGTTCGGCGGCGGACCGGGCGTGTGGACCACGTGCCTGCTGTTTTTCCAGACGGTGCTGCTCGGCGGCTATGCCTACGCGCACTTCTCGTCGACGTGGCTGAAGCCGCGGCAACAGGTGATCGTCCATCTGGTGCTGCTGGGTCTTTCGGTGGTGGTGCTGCCGATCGCGCCCTCGGAAGATTGGAAAATGCACGTGGCGGGCGACCCGACGTGGCGGATCCTGCTGCTGCTCACGATGAGCATCGGTCTGCCGTATTTCGTGCTCTCGTCGACGGGACCGCTGATGCAGCAATGGTTCAGCCAGACGAACCCCGGCGTGTCGCCGTATCGCCTGTATGCGCTTTCGAACGTCGGCTCGCTGCTCGCGTTGCTCAGCTACCCGGCCTTCTTCGAGGTGAAGTTCACGCGGCATGCGCAGGCGGCGATGTGGTCGGGCGGCCTCGCGGTGTTCGTGCTGTTCTGCGGCTACTGCGCCTGGATGCTGTGGAAGAGCGTGGTCCGCGCCGGCGGCCCGGCGGCGGCGACGACGACGACCGGCGCAGCGCCGGCGGACGAAGCCGGGGTCAAGGACGAGCCGACGCCGGCGGTGGACAAGCTACTCTGGGTGAGCCTGCCGGCGATCGCGTCGGTGCTGCTGCTGGCGACCACCAACAAGCTGAGCCAGGAGATCGCGGTCATTCCTTTTCTCTGGGTGCTGCCGCTCAGCCTTTACCTGCTGACCTTCATCATCTGCTTCGATCATGCCCGCTGGTATAACCGCTGGGTTTTCCTGCCGGCGCTCGTGGTCAGCATGGCGGTGGTCGCGCAGCTCCTGCCCGCGGGCACGGATGCGCCGATGCGGCTGCAGATCATCGGCTACACGGCGGCGCTCTTCGTCGCGTGCATGGTGTGCCACGGCGAACTCTACCGGCTGAAACCGCCGCCGCAGCGACTCACGGGCTACTTCCTGATGATCTCGGCGGGCGGGGCGATCGGCGGCTTCTTCGTCGCGATCGTGGCGCCGGCGATCTTCAGCGACTACCGTGAGCTGCAGCTCGGGCTCTGGCTGCTCAGCTATGTGGCCGGCGTGCTGGTGTATCGTTTCCGCAGTCGCGACATGGTGCTGGCGATCGGCGTGGGCGCGTTGCTCACGCTCGTCGCGATCCCGGCGCTGAAATCGGCGTTCGACGACAGCTCGGGGCTGAAGTCGGAGTTCACGGACTTCTTCACCAACACCTCCAATGCGGTCTACATCGCGGTGGCGGTGGTGGTGTTCGGCATCTGCATGGTGGATGTCGCGCGCAAGCGGCTCATCGCCGGCTGGGAGGCGCGTGCGGGCTGGTTTGTGATGTTCCTCTGTGTGGGGCTCGGCGCGACGTTTGTGCGGCAGTGGGCAAAACGCAGCGATGTGCCGGTGCTCAGCGCCTCGCGGAACTTCTACGGCACGCTGAAGGTTTTCGACTACAACGCCAACGACGAGGAGGACAACTACCGGCTCCTCCTGCACGGCGCGACGACGCACGGTCTGCAGTTCACGAAGCCGGAGAAGGCGATGAAGCCGACCAGCTATTACGGCGACTCGAGCGGCGTGGGCCGCGCGATCGGCCGGCTGCCGCAGGGGCCGCGGCGGATCGGCCTGGTCGGTCTCGGCACCGGCACGCTGGCGGCGTATGCGCGCCCCGGCGACTACATGCGCATCTACGAGATCAACCCGACCGTCGAGGTGCTCGCGAAGACGCAGTTCAAGTATCTCGAATACTGTCCCGGCAAGGTGGAGGTCGCGATGGGCGATGCGCGCCTCGTGATGGAGCAGGAGGTCGAGGAGAAGCGGCTGCAGAATTTCGATCTGCTCGCGCTGGACGCCTTCAGCAGCGACGCCATCCCGGTGCATCTGCTGACGAAGGAGGCCTTCGAGATCTACATGAAGCAGATCAAGCCCGACGGCGTGATCGCCGTGCACATCTCGAACCGCTACCTCGATCTGCGTCCGGTGGTGGAGAAACTCGCGGAGCACTTCGGCCTGCAGGTCGCGACGATCTCCGACGACAACGAACCCGAGTGGTGGATCTACGCGACGACCTGGATGGTGCTCAGCAAGAACAAGGCGATCATGGAGCACGAGGAGATCAAGGATGTGGCCGAGGCGCCGGAGCCGACGAACCGCAACTTCCCGTTGTGGACCGATGACTTCGCGAGCCTCTATACGATCATGAAATGAGCGCGCTCGGGCGAACGCTGGGGGCAATTGTGGCGGCGGCGACGATCGGAGTCGGGAGTGGGGCGGCGGCCGCCGACGCCGCGCTCGTGCGTGAGACGGAGGCGTGGCGCCGGGAGCGCGTCACGCAGCTCACGCAGCCGGAGAACTGGCTCACGCTGGTCGGACTGCATTTCCTGAAGCCCGGCGTGAGCACGATCGGTCGGGGCAAGCAGAACGACGTCGTGATCGCCGCGGGCCCGGAGCGGCTCGGCACGGTGACGCTCGAGGGCGATCGGGTCCGGATCACGCTGGCCGCCGGAGTCGATGCGTCGATCGACGGGCAAACGAGCACCACGGCGGAACTGAAGGCGGCCGACGGCCCGGTGAAGGCGACGCTCGTGCGTTTCGGCGAGGCGAGCCTCTTCGTGATGAAGCCCAGCGGCCGCGTGGCGATCCGGGTGAAGGACAACGCGGCGCCGGCGCGGACGCAGTTTGCCGGGCTCGAGTATTTCCCGATCGACCGCAAGTGGCGGATCGAGGCGCGGTGGGAGGCGTTTGAGAAGTCGCGCATCATGCCGTTCACCGACGTCAAGGGCATGACCGGTCCGATGATCGTGCCGGGCAAGGCGATCTTCGAATGGGAGGGGAAGCGCTACGAGTTGCTGCCGATCGACGAAGGGCGCGACAAGCCGCTGTTTTTTGTGATCTCGGATCTGACGAGCGGGAAGGAATCGTATGGCGCCTGCCGGTTCATCTACACGGACTGGCCGAAGGACGGGAAGGTCGTGCTCCATTTCAACCGCGCGGAGAATCCGCCGTGTGCGTTCACGCCGTTTGCCATGTGTCCGCTGCCGCCGCGGGAGAACCGGTTGCCGTTCGCGGTGATGGCCGGCGAGAAAACGTATCGCGGCCGGCACGACTGAGCGTGGCGCCGGGACGGGGCGGAGGCCGCGGCCGCTGCCGTGCGGGTATTCATCGGACCTCGATCATGCGCAGCAGGTGCGGGTCGAGGGTGAGGTCGGGGCGCGGGTTGGGCACGAGGAAGTCGTGCGCGGCGCGCGACGGCAGGTGGACGCGGGCGGTCTGGGCGGGCGCCGCGGTGTGTAGGCGCGTCCGGTCGGGTGCCGGCGGGGCGGGGAGCCGGTCGAGCGTTCGTGGTTGGGTGGGAGCGTGCATGGTGGCGGTGGCGCCCGCTCCTGCACCGCACCGTCGGGGCAAAATAAAAAGCCCCCCGGTGTGGCACCGGAGGGGCAAAGTCGTGAGACGTTCAGGACCCTCTCGGCGCCAGTGTAACGGCGGAGACGACGGAGACGACGACGGCTGCGACCACGGAGGCGTGGGCGACAGGCACTGCGGACGTCTGCACGGCGAGGATCATCGAAAGGTCGCGGAGGAAGCCGGGGCCGCGGAGGGCTGTCAAGGCTCGGTAACGAGAGCGGATGGAGCGGTGGCGATCTGAACTGAGGGCGGGGCGCCATGCCCCGACGGGTCGCGAGGGGAAACCGCGACCCAGTTCAGGCCCGTCCGGACGGACGCATTACTTTCCGCGCACGCGGATGCCGAGCTGCTCCGCCGGGGGCTGGGGCTTGCGCTTGTTCTCGGCGTTTACGGCATCGAGGTTGGCCGCGAGGTCGGCCTCGGTGACGGTGGACTTCACGCCGCCGGCCGGGACTTCCGCGTGTGCGAGCCAGAGGATGGCGTTGAGCGCGACGCGGCGGAAATTCTCGTTGCCCCAGTTGCTGTGGTAGTGGCCGCCGGTGAAGCCGAAGCCGCGGCCCTTGCCGTCGGGGCGCTCGTAGGCCCAGGCGACGGTCTGCGGTTCGCCGCGGGCGACGGCGGCGCGCACGTGGGGATTGCCGGAATGGGCGCCATCCTTGCGGGTCGTGGTCGAGGCGTCGGGCACGGCAACGAGGATCGGCGTCACGCCTTTCTTCCCGTCGACGAAGCGCATGTTGAAATACCACTCGTCGCGGATCTTGAAGGGCGAGACGCCGCGGGTGATCGGGTGCTTGGGCAGCGACGTGAAGTCGGCGTCCCAGTGCGGATTCACGGACCAGTTGATCTCGAACGCGCCGCCGACCCACTGGAGAAATTCGGACTGGCCCTTCTCGAGGGTCGGCTCGACGGCATAGTGCAGGAGGCCGAGACCGGCGCCGCCGGCGAGCACCTGGCGGAGGGCGGCGAGATTGTCGCCCTGGAGGGCCATGTGTTTCACGCCGCCGTCGCAATACATGATGACGGCATCGGCGCCGTTGAACACGGAGGCGTCCTTGGGCCAGCCGTTGAGCACGACCTCGGTCCTGATGCCGGGGACGCCGGCGAGGCACTTGGCTATCAGCTGGATGCCGGCGTTGTGTTCGTGCGCGCCCGGAGGGTGGCTCGGCACGCCGGCGAGGAGGACGATTTTTTTGTCGGCGGCGAACGCCGCGAGGGCGGAGGCGAGGAGGGCGGTGGCGGCGAGCAGGGAGCGGCGCAGCAGGGAGGAGCTCAGGGGTGACATTGGGGGCACGGAGGTTTGCGGGGATGTCATGCGATCCGCGGCGGTTGGCAACGGCGAAGGGCGAAACGAAAACGGCGCGCTCCGGAGAGCGCGCCGCGAAAGGGAGGAGCGGGTCGGACGGCTCAGATCAGGCCGAGCTTCATCTTCCCCTCCTCGGAGATCATCGCCTGATTCCACGGGGGATCCCACGTGATGCGCACATCGGCATCGCTGACGCCGGGGACGAGGAGGAGCTTCGACTTGGCGTCCTCGGCGATCGCCGGGCCCATGCCGCAACCGGGCGCGGTGAGGGTCATGGCGACATTCACGCGGAAGCCGGGCTGCGGCTCGGTGAGGCGCTCGACGTCCATCGAGTAGACGAGGCCGAGGTCGACGATGTTGACGGGGATCTCCGGGTCGAAGACCTGGCGGAGCTGGGCCCAGAGTGCTTCGGGATCGGGCGCACCGTCGGCGAGCGTGGCGGCCTGGACGGCGTTTTCCTTTTTCTCTTCCCCGAGGGCATCGGCGTCGGCGCCGTCGATCCGGAAGAGGCCGAAGTCGGTCTGGACGGTGTAGCTGCCGCCGAGGGTCTGGTGGATGAACACACGCGAGCCGGCGGTGAGGGGCTGTTTGTCGCCCGAGGGGATCTGCGTCGCGGTGACGTCGCGGGAAAGGGTGCGTTCGCGATTCATGGAGCGGCGGACTGGGCGCGGGTTATTTCTTGAACTGGGTCTGGATGACGGCGCGGAGGGCGTCGTGGATATCGTCTGCGGCGAGACGATTCAGGACTTCCTCGAAGAAGCCGAAGGTGAGGAGTTCGTCGGCGAGGGCCTGCGGGATGCCGCGCGACTCGAGGTAGAATTCCTGCTCGGGGTCGATGCGGGACGAGGTGGCGCCGTGGGTGCAACGCACGTCGTTGGCCTGGATCTCGAGGCCGGGGAGGGAATTGGCTTCGGCGTCCTCGCTGAGGAGCAGGTTGCGGTTGGACTGATAGGCGTCGGTCTTCTGGGCGTCGGGATCGACGACGATGAGGCCGGAGAAGATCGTCTTCGCGCTGTCGCGGAGGGCGTTCTTGTAGAGGAGATCGGACTTGGTGTTGGGCGCCTGGTGGATCTGAAGCGTGCGCTGGTCGAACTCCTGGGTCTGGTCCGCGACCGTGAGCGCGAGCATCTCGGAAAACGCGCCGGGGGCCTGGAGCTGCGACAGGGATTCGTGGCGGGACTGGCGGCCGCCGACGTGGAGGTTGAGCGACTGGACGCGGGCGTCGCGGCGCACGACGGTGGAGTTGAACTGGAACGACAGTGTCTCGCGGGACCACGCCTGGGCGCCGACGTAGGTGAGTTGGGCGCCGTGGGCGGCGTAGAGGTCGTTGGCGCCGCAGGCAAAGTGCGCGAGGGGATCCTGCGAGGTGAAGGTGTCGATGACGGTGACCTTGGCGTTCTCCTCGGCGACCACGAGCGTGTGCGGGAAGACGGCGGCACCGGCGCCGGCGGCGATGTGCTGCACGAGAATCGGGGCGGGGACTTCGACGCCGCGCGGGACGTAGATGAAGGCGCCGTCGCGCAGGAAGGCGACGTGGAGTGCGGCGAATTTGTCGGAGCCGAGCTTCTGGGGCTGCGCCATGAAGTGCTGGCGGAGCAGCTCCGGATGGCGGGCGAGGGCCTCGGTGAGAGTGCAGACGATGACGCCGGCGGGGAGTGGGGCGGCGGGCGTCTGGCCGGCCACGGCGGTGTTGTTGACGAAGGTGAGGCTCGCGGCGTTGGCGACGGGAACGGGCGCGAGGGTGGGCTTGGTGACGGGCTGCGGGGCGTAGCCCTCGAGGGCGAGGCTTTGGATGCTGCTGAAGCGCCACGATTCATCGGTGCGGCGGGGCAGCGGCAGCTGGGCGAACTGCTCGTAGGCGGCGCGCTTGCGCTCGAGCCACCAGGCGGGAGCCGGGGCGGCGGCGGCGAGGTGGGACGCGAAGAGATCGGCGGTGAAGGCGCCGATGGGGGAGCGGGCGGAAACGGAGGGAGAGGCGGTGCTCACGGAAGCGGAAAAATTTCGGATCGCGGATTTCGGATTGCGGATTGCAGGGAGCGACGGGCGGCGGAGGGGGCGAGCGGATCGGAGGGGAGAAGCCGGCTGCGGGCGGCGGTCTTTCGATCCGCGATCCGCAATCCCCAATCCGCAATTCTGCCTCTCAGCCGACGCTGCCTTCCATCTCGAGGTCGATGAGGCGCTTCAGCTCGACGCTGTATTCCATCGGGAACTGGCGGGCGAGGTCGTTGATGAAGCCGTTGACGGCGAGGCTCATGGCCTGGCCCTCGGTGAGGCCGCGCTGCTGCATGTAGAAGATCATCTCTTCATTCACCTTCGAGACGCTCGCCTCGTGCTGCACGAAGTTGCGGTCGCCGCGGACGGTGATGGCGGGATAGGTGTCGGTGCGGCTGTTGGTGTTGATCAGCAGCGCGTCGCACTCGGTGTTGTTTTTGCAGCCCTTGAGATGCTTCGGGATGTGGACGACGCCGCGGTAAGTGCTGCGGCCCTGGCCCACGCTGATGGACTTGGCGACGATGTTGGACGTGGTTTCGTCCGCAGCGTGGATCATCTTGGCGCCGGTGTCCTGGTGCTGGCCGTCGTTGGCGAGGGCGATGGAGATGACTTCGCCGCGGGCCTTGCGGCCTTTGAGAACGACGCCCGGATACTTCATGGTGAGCCGGCTGCCGATGTTGCAGTCGATCCACTTGATTTCGGCTTCCTCGTGGGCGACCCCGCGTTTGGTGACGAGGTTGAAGACGTTGTTGGCCCAGTTCTGGACGGTGATGTATTGGATCTTGGCGCCCTTGAGCGCGACGAGCTCGACGACGGCGGAATGCAGCGTCGAGGTGCTGAACTTCGGTGCGGTGCAGCCCTCCATGTAGGTGACCTCGGCGCCTTCGTCGGCGATGATGAGCGTGCGTTCGAACTGCCCGAAGTTTTCCGCGTTGATGCGGAAGTAGGCCTGGAGGGGCTGCGCGACCTTGACGCCCTTGGGCACGTAGATGAACGAACCGCCGGAAAACACGGCGCTGTTCAGGGCGGCGAACTTGTTGTCGCCGGTGGGGATGACCTTGCCGAAGAATTTCCGGAAAAGCTCCGGGTGTTCACGCAGACCTTCGGTGGAGTTGACGAAGATGACGCCCTGTTTCGCGACGAGCTCCTTGATGTTGGAGTAGGCGGCCTCGGAGTCGAACTGGGCTTCGACGCCGGCGAGGAACTTGCGTTCCTGCTCGGGGATGCCGAGGCGCTCGAAGGTCTTCTTGATGTCGTCGGGCACCTCGTCCCAGGTGCGCTTCGGTTTGAGGCCCTGCGACAGATAGTAGCGGATTTTGTCGAAGTGGATGTTGTCGAGGTCCCGGGTGGCCCAGTGCGTGGGCATGGGCATCGCGAGGAATTTCCGCAGCGCGGCGAGGCGGAACTCGAGGATCCAGGGAGCCTCTTTCTTCACCGAGCTGATGTAGCGGACGGTGTTTTCGTTGAGGCCGGTGCCGGCGTCGAACTCGTAGGTGACGTCGTATTTGAAATCGCCGCGGGACTGGTCGATGCCGGCGACGGGATTGGCCGCCGCGTCGTCGGCGATCGCGGCGCCGAGCGTATCGGTGGATTGATTCATGTCGGTGGTGCCCTGGGCCGGCGGTGGCGTGCGCAACGTTCAGCGCGGAGGCTGAAGGTTGAGGCGGCGGCGCGGTGGGGGCAGTTGAGGATTACGGATTGAGAGGTGAGCGCGGAGCGTTTCAGGCCGTGGCGGCGGCGAGCTCTTTTTTGACCCAGTCGTAGCCCTTGGCTTCGAGTTCGAGGGCGAGGGTCTTGTCGCCGCTCTTCACGATGCGGCCGTCATACATCACGTGCACGAAGTCCGGCACGATGTAGTTCAGGAGGCGCTGATAGTGGGTGATCATCAGGACGCCGAGGTTGGGGCCGCGGAGAGCGTTGACGCCTTCGGAGACGATGCGGAGGGCGTCGATGTCGAGGCCGGAGTCGGTTTCGTCCATGAGGGCAAACTTGGGCTCGAGCATCGCCATCTGCAGAATCTCGCAGCGCTTTTTTTCGCCGCCGGAGAAGCCTTCGTTGACCGCGCGGGAGGTGAACTTCCGGTCGATCTTGAGCATGTCCATCTTGGCGTAGAGCCGCTTGTAGTAGGCGGTGGCGTCGAGTTCCTCGCCCTCGGCCATGCGGGCCTGGACGGCGGCGCGGAGGAAGTTGGCGATGGAGACGCCGGGGATCTCGCTCGGGTATTGGAACGCGAGGAACAGCCCGGCGCGGGAGCGCTCGTCGGCCTCTTTTTCCAGCACGGACTCGCCGTCGAGCAGCACGTCACCGCCTGTGATCGTGTAGTCGGGGTGGCCGGCGATCACCTTGGCGAGGGTGGACTTGCCGGTGCCGTTGGGGCCCATGATCGCGTGGACTTCGCCGCTGTTGATGGTGAGCGAGAGGCCCTTGACGATTTCCTTTTCGCCGATGGCGACGTGGAGGTTCTGGATGACGAGGGAGGACATGCGGTGGAAAAGTGAGGACGCGGGAGAACGTTAGGAGGCGGGAAGGCTCAGGAGTTGGACTTCGAGGCTTTGCCGCGGAAGATGATCTCGACGGAGCTGGCGTTGAATCCGGGCGGGAGCACGGATTTCACCTTGTCGAGAAACGTGGGCGGCAGGTCGACGTCGTGGGTCTTGCCCGTGCGCTCGTCGTGGAAATGGGCGTGCGGGTGGAGATTGGGGCAGTAGCGCGTCGGGCCGCGTTCGAAGTTTACGGCGCGGACGAGGTCGCACTGCACGAGCGTTTCGAGGCAGTTGTAGACCGTGGCCAGGGAAATGGTGGGGAGTTCCGAGCGAACGCGGGCGTGGACTTCGTCCGCGGTGGGGTGGTCGCGCTTCTTGAGGAGGACGTTGTAAACGACCTCGCGCTGTGGGGTCGCGCGGAGGCCGCTGTCGGCCAGCCGCTGGGAGAGCGCGTCGGTGGATTCCGTGGAAGGCATGGGGAGTGGGAAGGGGCGAACGAATTGGAATGATTCTAAGGTGCAAGCAGGAATTAGAATTATTCCAAATAAGCCGGTGCCGGGGGCACGACGTGGTGCCGGAGCGGGCAGAGCGCAAACGCGGCTGCCCGCAGGTCCAGCGGCGGGCTCCGGAACTGCGGGTGGGAGCGGGGAGGGGCCCCGCGGGTGTCAGACGGTCGCGAGCGGGACGGGGATGGCGGCCGGAACGGAGCGTTTGGGCTTGGTGCCGGCCGGGGGCGGTTTGGGTGCGGGCGGCGCGTTGCGTGCGGGCGCGCGGCCGGGGGCACGGGAGCCACCGATGACGTAGGCGAGTTCATCGACGATCCGGCGGACTTCGGCCGCCTGATGGTCGAGTTCTTCCGCGACACCGGCGCCTTCCTCGGCCTGGGCGGCGGTCGCTTGCACGACCCGGTCCATCTGGCTGATGGCGCCGTTTACCTGGGAAATGGCGTGCGTCTGCTCGAGCGAACCCTGGGCGATCTCGCCCACGATCCGGTCCACTTCGCGGGTTTTCCCGGCGATCTCGCGGAGGCTTTCGGCGACGCGGAGGCAGACGGCGGCGCCCTGCGTGCTCTTGGCGCCGGAGTCCTCGATTTTCATGGCGGTCTCGCGCGCTGCGGTGGCGGAGCGCTGGGCGAGGGCGCGAACTTCCTCGGCGACCACGGCAAAGCCGGCGCCGGCCTCGCCGGCCCGGGCGGCTTCGACGGCGGCGTTGAGCGCGAGAATGTTGGTCTGGAACGCGATCTCGTCGATGGTCTTGACGATCCTGGCGATCCCGCCGCTGGAGGCCCTGATGGCATCCATGGCCGCGGTCATGGCAGCGACTTCGCCGGTGCTGGCTTCGGCGGCGCTGCGGGTCTGGGCGGCGAATGACTTCGCGTTGTCCACCGCCTCGGAATTGCGCCGGGCCATGCCGGCAATCTCCTCGAGGGAGGCGCTGGTTTCCTCGAGGGAAGCGGCTTGGGCGGAGGCGCCGCGCGCGAGTTCGGTGCCGTGGCGGGAGATCAGGCCGGCGGAGGTGGCATTGGCTTCCGCACTTTCGCGCAGGCGCGCGATGAGGGCGAGAAACGGGGCGGGGATGCTGCGCGCGACGGCGAACGAGAGGGCGACGAGGGCGGCGAACACCGCGATGGCGGTCCAGGCGACCACGACCACGAACGAGCGGAAGCGGCCGGCGCCGGCTTCGTTGGCCAAACTCGCTTCGGTCTCAATCGCGGCGCTGGCCTCGGCCATCATCGTTTCCAGTTCATCGAACGATTTCTGAAACTCCGGGAAACGGGTGTTGACCGCGGTCAGATCGGTGCGGGCGAGGCTGACGATCTCGGCCGCGGTTTTCAGATAGGTTGTCAGGGGCGCCTCGAGTTCACGGAGTTTGGTGGCGGTCGCCGTGCCGAGGTCGCGACGGCGGTTCTCCTCGATTTTCGCGGTGAGCTCCGCGGCGTGTTCCCGCAGACCGCGCTCGGACTCGAGGAGCAGTGCGGAATTCCGATTCTGGCCGGCCATGATGGCGGCGAGCGTATCGCTGCGGATCGCGTCGTGCATCATGTCGGCGAACTGCTGGTCCTGCAGGGCTCCGACAAGGAGAAGCACGCGGTCGTTGTCGGCGCGGACGAGGGCGAACTGGCGGAACACACCGCCCGCGAGGAGCCCGAGGGCGAGGCCGGCGGCGACGGTAATGCTGAAGACTTTGTGGGTAACGGAGATTCTCATCGTGGGCATGGGCTGGACCATGCCGGCTCGCTTGGGCAGCACACGCCGCGCTCCGGCCGAAGCGAAAGCTGCGGATCGAAACGTGCCGCTTACGCAGCGGAGTGGGCCGATGCGGGCGTGCTGCCTGCCGGTTGCCGGAAGGCCATCTTGGCGAAGGAAGATCGGCACATTTGCGAATTCGCTTACTAAAAAACAGCGGACGCGACGCGGAGGGCACGGCTTGGCCGTTGGGCGGCCGTCCCGGAAAGCGTCGGCGGGAAACGCGGCGCAGGCGGGATTCAGGGCCGCTGG
>JACCED010088094.1_pt1 | contig 32168 bp, 32 predicted proteins | sample 7455021 | NCBI WGS metagenome assembly JACCED01 (sample SAMN15323456, study PRJNA562643) | freshwater metagenome | isolation source: river surface water | place: USA:Blue River Watershed | collected 2017-08-19 | reverse complement strand
TTGGCCGAGGCCCTGCAAGGCCGGGGCGGTGCAGAGATCATCAGCGTGGATTCGGCCCTGGTTTACCGCGGCATGGACATTGGCACCGCCAAACCCAGCCGCGACGAATTGGCTGCCGTGCCACATCACCTGATCGACACCCTCGACCCCTTGCAAAGCTACAGCGCAGCAGAGTTTGCGAAAGACGCTGCGCGCTTGATGTTGGACATCCAAGCCCGCGGCAAAACGCCTTTGTTGGTTGGGGGCACCTTGCTTTACCTGAAGGCCTTGCAGGAAGGCTTGAACGACATGCCGGCCGCCAACTTGGAGGTGCGTCGGCTCATTCAACAAGAAGCCCAAGAAGTCGGCTGGCCCGCCATGCACCACAAATTGGCGGGCATTGACCCTGTCACAGCGGCTCGCCTGGCGCCGGGCGACAGCCAGCGCATTGGCCGTGCACTGGAGGTGTGGACGGCCACCGGTCGCACCTTGAGTTCTTTTCACGAAGCCGCCAAAGCCTCAGCGCCCGCATGGCGGATTCCGGTCATCAGTCTGGAGCCTTCAGACCGTGCGTGGTTGCACCAGCGCATTGCACAGCGCTTTGAGCAAATGATGGCCGCGGGTTTTTTGGATGAAGTGCACGCCTTGAGAAACCGGGGCGATCTGCATCCCGACCTGCCCTCGATGCGCTGCGTGGGCTACAGACAAGCCTGGGAAGGCCTGGACGCCGGCTGGACGCTGGACGAAATTCGAGACCGCGGGATTTTTGCCACACGGCAATTGGCCAAACGCCAAATCACTTGGCTGCGCAGCATGCCCGAGCGGGTGGTGGTGCACGCCGACCAAACATCGGCCACCGAGCAGGTGGTACAAGCCTGCCTGGCAGTGTGGCCTTAATCGTCCCCCGTGGGACGCCCTCTGCCTTGTTTGATTTTGGCCTGCTGGGCCTTGCCGGCTAAGCGCCGTTGCACGGAGCCATACGTCGGCTGGGTCGGTTTGCGGCGTTTGGGGGGCTGGGCGTATTGGTCCAGCGTTTCAAGCAAGCGGGCCCAGGCATCGAGGCGGTTCGCCTCTTGGGTGCGATAGCGTTGCGCCTTCAGCACAAAGACGCCTTCTTGCGTCAAGCGGCTGTCACCCGACTGCAACCAACGTTGCTTCACATCGTCGGGCAAAGAAGACTGGGCCACATCAAAACGCAGCTGAATCGCCGAGGCCACTTTGTTCACATGTTGGCCGCCGGGACCTTGGGCCCGGATGGCGCTCAAGCTGACTTCAGCCTCGTCGATGCGCAAGGGGTGTTTCACACCCCAACACCCGCGAATGGGCTCATTGCAAAGGGCCTTTGAGGCTTTCGGGAATCGGCAAGGCCACGACCTCGATGCCCTCTTCGATGAGGGCCTCGGTTTCCTCGCGGGTGGCTTGGCCACGGATATTGCGCTCTGCTTTTTCGCCGTAATGGATCTTGCGCGCTTCTTCGGCAAACTGGGTGCCGACATCTTCGGTGTGGGCCATGACGTGACGAACCATGGTCAACATGGCCGCTTGCAACTGCTGCAAACCGCGCACATCTGCAGGCAAATTGGCCGGCGCTGCGGTCTGTGCAGAGAATGACGTGTCTGAAAGGGTTTGGGTTTGGTTCTGTGCCTTGGCTTGGGCTTGGGCTGGGCCATGCGGGTGCCGATGGGCCTGCGCCGCGTTGTCAGAGGCTGACGGGCCTTCGGCAGCGCCATAACCCAAGTTCAGGCGCGGGGCCGACAAGAGTTTTGTGATAGCGGTGTCGTTGCACAGGGGGCACGTCAGCAAACCCCGCGCTTGTTGCGCGTCGTAGTCTTCCTGTGAGCCAAACCAGCCCTCAAAGCTGTGCCCCTCTGAACATTGGAGGTCCCAGACTTTCATGCCCAAAAACCTCAAGCCAAGGTTTGCCACGTCAGGGGCCAATCCCCTGCCAACATGTTTTGCAACCAAAGTGCGCCCGTGAGCGTCTTGGCATCAGTGACTTGCCCCTCGCGACACCACGTCATCAAGTCAGAAGGTGTGGCGGTGAAGACGTCCAAGAACTCTTCCGCGTCCAATTGCCGCGTGCCCAAACTCAGGCCTTTGGCAAACCAAATTTCAATCACTTCGGTGGAATACGCGATCACCGGATGCAACACCCCTGCCCTGGCCCATTGGCGGGCGGTGTAGCCGGTCTCTTCCCACAATTCACGCTGTGCGCACAGCCAACCGTCTTCTCCGGCATCGCGCTTGCCCGCCGGGAACTCGATCATCACTTGTGCGACGGGGTAACGGTATTGGCGCTCCAGCACCACCTGCAAGCCCGCAGGGGTATCGAGCAATGGAATGACCATGACCGCCCCGGGATGGACGACGTATTCGCGTGTGGCCAAAGCCTGGTTGGGCAGGCGAACCGTGTCGCGGAATGCGTGCAAAAAATGGCCGCGCAACAACTCTTGTTGGCTGACACGGTGCTCGATCAGGTGCTCATCAGACATGTCGAGTCCCCACCGATGGCGCTCAATGCTGACGGTGCATGAGGTAACGGTAGACAAATCCTGGGAACGCCAAGGTCACAAACATGGTGCCTGTGATTGCATAAAACTCCCAGCCTTGGGGGGCAATTTGACCGGCATGGTTTTCGAAGGCCAGGCCGACAGCCCCGACCACAAAATACAGCACCACCAACTCAAGCAAACGCCAAAACAAAGACTTTGATGGTCGTTGTGGGCCGACCATCAAAATGCGCTGATTGGCAAACGGCAAATTGGCAGCCATCACCGCCAAGGCGAGCAAGATTCCAATTTGCAAATCGCTGGACATAGCGGTGTGACCTCGATCAGATAGAGAGCATGCGGGCGATGGCGTCTGCGCAAAGGGCCATCAGGGCGCCCGGCACGATGCCCAACACCAACACCAACAAACCATTCACCGACAAGACCACGCGCACATCGGCATCTGCAGAAACGGTGGTGGCGGTCACGGGCTCGTCAAAGTACATGACCTTGACCACGCGCAAGTAATAGAAGGCGCCGATCAGGGACATGATGACCGCAAAAATCGCCAAGCCGATGTAGAAGGTTTGCCCCGAAACCAGCAAGGACTGCAAGACCGACAACTTGGCATAAAAGCCCACCATAGGAGGAATGCCCGCCATCGAGAACAAGCAGATGGCCATCACGCCGGCATACAAGGGGCTGCGTTGGTTCAGGCCCGCCAGATCGGTGATCTCTTCGCTTTCAAAACCTTGTCGTGCCAGCAACATGATCACGCCAAAGCCGGCCAATGTGGTCAACACATACGACACGATGTAGAACATGGCCGAGCTGTAAGCATTGGCCGCCAAGGTGGTTTGCCCATTGATCACGCCCGCCACAAAACCCAACAAGACAAATCCCATTTGGGCGATGGTGGAGTAAGCCAACATGCGCTTGAGGTTGGTTTGTGCAATCGCAGCCAAGTTGCCAATCAACAGCGAACCGATGGCCAGCACAGACAACATTTGCTGCCAATCAAAGGCCAGCGGCAACATGCCCTCGACCAACAAACGAATCATGATGGCAAAGGCCGCCAATTTGGGCGCACCGCCAATCATCAGCGTAGCGGCCGTAGGCGCGCCCTGGTAGACGTCAGGAACCCACATGTGGAAGGGTACGGCCCCGATTTTGAAGGCCAGACCCGAGACGATGAAGACCAGACCAAACACCAGCACTTGGTGATTGACTTGACCCGATCCGATGGCCTTGAGCACCTCGGACAACTCGAGACTGCCGGTCGCGCCATACAACATCGACATGCCGTACAACAAAAAGCCCGAAGCCATGGCGCCCAATACAAAGTATTTCATGGCCGCTTCAGTGGCTGCGGTGTGGTCTCGGCGGAGGGCCACCAAGGCGTAGCTAGACAGCGTCAACAACTCGAGACCCAAATAGATCACGATGAAGTTTTGGCCCGAAATCATGAAGCTCATGCCCAACAGCGCAAACAGGCTCAGGCTGAACATTTCACCGCCACGCAACATGTCGCGGTCTGCGGCATAGGGACGCGAATAGACCAAGGTGACCATCACCGCGATCGCGGCAAAGCACTTGAGCCAATGGCCCATTGGGTCGCTCACCACAAGCCGGCCAAAACCATAGGTGGTTTGACCCGCATCAGCGTACATCGCGTGCAACACCGCCAAGCCGCCCAAAGACAACAAAGTCAGGGCGTAAGTGGCGTTGCGCTTGGGGCTTTTCACGTAGAGGTCGGCCAGTGCAATCACGCAGGCCATGACCAACAACACGATCTCCGGATAAATCGTCATCCAGCTGGCGGTGTCCATCATGTGTGTTCTTTCTGTTCTTCTGTTCAGGCTAATCGTTCAATGCCCGCGGCTCAAGGCAACTTGGACAGGGCCACGTGCTTGAGCAAGTCGACCACCGAAGTGTCCATCACGTCAGTGAAGGGTTTGGGGTAGACCCCCATGTACAAGACCGCGGCGGCCAACAAGGCCATCACCAAAAATTCACGGGCATTGATGTCGGTCAGTTCTTTCACGTCGTCATTGACCACGGGGCCAAGATAGACGCGCTTGAACATCCACAAGGTGTAGGCGGCGCCAAAAATCAAGGCCGATGCGGCCAGCGTGCCGATCCAGAAATTGAATTTGACAGCGCCCAAAATGACCATCCACTCGCCCACAAAACCGGCGGTGCCGGGCAAGCCGCAATTGGCCATGGCAAAGAACAAGGCGAAGGCGGCAAACTTGGGCATGGTGTTGACCACCCCTCCGTAACTGGCGATTTCACGCGAGTGAACACGGTCGTACAACACGCCAATCGACAAGAACATGGCGGCCGAGACAAACCCGTGGGCAATCATTTGCACAATGCCACCGGACACGCCCAGCGGATTAAAAATGAAGAAACCCAAGGTGACGAAACCCATGTGCGCCACCGAAGAGTAAGCCACCAGTTTCTTCATGTCTTGCTGCACCATGGCCACCAAGCCCACATAGACCACGGCCACCAAGGACAACACGATGATGAACATGCCCCACTCGCGCGCGGCATCAGGTGCGATGGGCATCGAGAAGCGCAAGAAACCATAGGCGCCCAACTTCAACATGATGGCCGCCAGCACCGCCGAGCCGCCGGTGGGCGCTTCAACGTGCACATCTGGCAACCAAGTGTGCACGGGCCACATGGGCACCTTGACCGCAAAGGCGGCAAAGAAGGCGAAGAACAACAAGGTCTGCACATTGCCCGACAGGGGCAGTTGGTGCCAAGTCAGGATGTCAAAACTGCCGTTTGATGCGGTGTACAAATAAATGAGCGCAATCAAGGTCAGCAAAGAGCCCATCAAGGTGTACAAGAAAAACTTGAAGGCCGCATAAATTTTGTTCGGACCGCCCCAAATACCAATGATCAGGTACATCGGGATCAGTGTGGCTTCGAAGAAGACATAAAACAAAATGCCGTCCAAAGCCGTGAACACACCGATCATCAGGCCCGACAAAATCAAGAAGGCGGCCATGTACTGGTTGACTTTGCGGGTGATGACTTCCCAACCCGCAATGACCACGATCACGTTGATGAACGCTGTCAACAGCACCAACCACAGCGAAATGCCATCTACCCCCAAGTGGTAGTGGACATTGAAGCGCTCGATCCAGGGCGCTTTTTCAACGAATTGCATGGCCGAAGTGCCGAGCTGGAAGCCCGAATACAACGGCAGTGTCAGCAAGAAACTGACCACCGAGCCGACAAGAGCCAACCAGCGCACCGCGCGGGCTTGGCTGTCACGACCAAGGGCCAACAAAACGACACCAAATGCAATCGGTGTCCAGATGGCAAGGCTTAACAATCCCATTTTTATCGCGTCCTCAATATCGTTAAGCGAGCCAGACGAAATACGTCATCAGCACAAACACGCCCAAAATCATGACCAGGGCGTAGTGGTACAAGAAGCCGGATTGGAACCAGCGCACCACTCCTGAAACCAAGCCCACGACTTTCCATGAACCATTGACGAAGAAGCCGTCGATGATGGCGCGGTCGCCAACCTTCCAAAGGCCTTGTCCGAGACCTCGGGCCCCTTTGGCCAAAATGTTCTCGTTGATCCAGTCCATGAAATATTTGTTTTCCATGACCACGATCAGGGGGCGCAACACGCGCGCAAAGAACGCGGGCACTTTCGGGTTGATCAAGTACATGTACCAAGCGGTCACCACACCCGCCAAGGCCAACCAGAAGGGGGCTGTGCTGAGGCCGTGCAAAGCCATCGCCACAGGGCCATGGAACAGCTCACCCAATTGGGTCATGGCGGGGTGCTTGGCGGCATCGACAAAGATCACGTCTTTGAAGAAGTCGCCATACAACATGGGTTGAATGGTCATGAAGCCAATCACCACCGATGGAATAGCCAACAACACCAACGGCACCGTGACCACCCATGGCGATTCATGGGGTTTGTCGTGACCATGGTCGTCATGACCGTGATGGTCATGGCCGTGATGGGCATCGGGATTTTGATCGTAACGCTCGGCCCCGTGGAACACCAAGAAGTACATGCGGAACGAGTAGAAGGCAGTCACGAACACGCCAGCCAAGACCGCAAAGTTGGCAAAGCCAGCGGCGGGCAAGGTGCTCAGGTGAACGGCTTCGATGATGCTGTCCTTAGAGTAGAAACCCGAGAACAAAGGCGTGCCGATCAAAGCCAGCGAACCCAGCAAGGACGTGATCCAGGTGATGGGCATGTACTTGCGCACGCCACCCATCCAACGGATGTCTTGGTTGTGGTGCATGCCCATGATCACCGAGCCCGCACCCAAGAACAACAAGGCCTTGAAGAAGGCGTGGGTCATCAAGTGGAACACCGCCACCGAGTAAGCCGAAGCACCCAAGGCCACCGTCATGTAACCGAGCTGCGACAAGGTGGAATAAGCCACCACGCGCTTGATGTCGTTTTGGATGATGCCCAAAAAGCCCATGAACAAGGCCGTGATCGCCCCGATCACCATGATGAAGTTCAGCGCCGCGTCGGACAACTCAAACAATGGCGACATGCGCGCCACCATAAAGATGCCGGCGGTCACCATGGTCGCAGCGTGGATCAGCGCAGAAATGGGGGTAGGACCTTCCATCGAGTCAGGCAGCCACACATGCAAGGGGAACTGCGCAGACTTGCCCATGGCGCCGATGAACAAGCTGATGCAGATCACGGTGATCAGCATGCCGTCCAAACCAAAGACATACCAGGGGAAATCGATGGCGGCCAACTCGTTGGCTTTGGCAAACAACTCGGTGTAATTGAGTGTGCCGGTGTAGGCCACGATCAGGCCAATGCCCAAAATAAAGCCAAAGTCACCGACGCGGTTGACCAAAAAGGCCTTCATGTTGGCGAAGATGGCCGTGGGTTTGTTGTACCAAAAGCCGATCAACAAATAAGACACCAAGCCCACCGCTTCCCAGCCAAAGAACAACTGCAGCAAGTTGTTGCTCATGACCAGCATCAGCATGGAGAACGTGAACAGCGAAATGTAGGCAAAGAAGCGGTTGTAGCCTTCGTCTTCTTCCATGTAGCCAATGGTGTAGAGGTGCACCATCAGCGAAACGAAGGTCACCACACACATCATCATGGCGGTGATGCCATCCACCAAAAAGCCGATTTCCATCTTCAAGCCGCCCACCACCATCCAGGTGTAGAGGGTTTCATTGAAGCGTGCGCCATCGATGACCTGCTTCAAGGTCATGGCCGAGAGAATGAAGGCCACCAGCACACCCAGAATGGTCAGGGCGTGGGTCAGGCGACGGCCAATCCAGTTGCCACCAAATTGGGTGCCAAAAACACCCGCCAAAATAGCGCCCACCAGAGGCGCGAGCGGCACAGCCAGCAGCGTGCTTGCGTTGAGGGTTTGACTCATATTCTTATTAACCCTTGAGCGAATTGAGTTCGTCCACGTTGATGCTGTTCTTGTTGCGGAACAACAGCACGAGGATGGCGAGACCAATGGCGGATTCAGCAGCCGCCACTGTCAGAATAAAAAACACGAAAACTTGACCGTGCATGTCACCCAAATAGTGCGAGAACGCCACGAAGTTCATGTTCACAGCCAGCAACATCAATTCGATGGCCATGAGCAAAACGATCAGGTTTTTGCGGTTCAAAAAGATGCCGATCACGGCCAATGCAAACAGCATGGCGCCCAGCGACAAATAGTGTCCCAGTGTCAATGTCATCATTTGCTTTCCTCCACGGGGGCTGCAGGAGCAGGCGCAGGCGCCGCCTGGGTGGCTGCCATCTGGACCACTTGCAAACGGTCCGCCGCACGCACCTTGACTTGCAAAGAGGCGTCAATGGCTTTGCTGTCTTTGCGTTCACGCAAAGTCAAGGCAATGGCGGCGATCATCGCCACCAGCAAAATAGAGGCGGCAATCTGAATGGGCATCAGGTATTCGGTGTACAGCAAAATGCCCAAGGCCTTCCCGTTGTCGACCGGCACTGCGCCTGCGGCCATGTCGGGCGCTTGTGACAAACGGAAACCCGACAACAACACCGCTGCCATTTCCAAGGCCACAATGGCACCGAGAGTGGCCGCCAACGGAAAGTGCTTCCAAAAGCCTTTGCGCAAGATGTCGATGTTGATGTCCAACATCATCACCACAAACAAAAACAGCACCATCACCGCGCCCAAGTAGACCAGCACCAAGACGATGGCGAGGAATTCGGCGTTCAGTAAAAACCACACGGCGGAGGCTTGAGAAAAAGCCAACATGAGGTACAGCACAGCATGCACGGGGTTGCGTGCAGTCACCACTCGGAAGGCTGCAAACAGCAGCACCAACGAGAAGAGGTAGAAGAAACCGGTCTTGACGTCCATAGGTCTGTCTTTTTAAATGTTCAGGACGAGATGCCGTTCAACGGTAAGGAGCATCGGCAGCCTTGGCGGCGGCGATCTCTTTTTCGTAACGGTCTCCCACGGCCAGCAACATGTCTTTGGTGAAGTACAAGTCGCCGCGTTTTTCGCCGTGGTATTCAAAAATGTGCGTCTCCACGATGGAATCCACCGGGCAGCTCTCTTCGCAAAAGCCACAGAAGATGCACTTGGTCAGGTCAATGTCATAACGCGTGGTGCGGCGTGAACCGTCTTCGCGCTGGCCGGCCTCGATGGTGATGGCCATGGCCGGGCAAACGGCCTCGCACAATTTGCAGGCGATGCAACGCTCTTCGCCGTTGTCGTAACGGCGCAGGGCGTGCAGGCCACGAAAGCGTGGCGACAAAGGTGTTTTCTCTTCAGGAAACTGCACCGTGACCTTGCGGGCAAAGGCATAGCGTCCTGTCAGGGCCATGCCCTTGAGCAACTCCACGAGCATGAAGCTCTTGAAGAAGTCTTTGATCGAAAAAGAAGAAGCAGTCATAGTGGTCATGGTCTTGAACCGCTTATTTCCAAATGTTCCAAGGTGAGAACAGCCAAGCGCCCACCACCAACAGCCACACCAAGGTGACCGGAATAAAAATCTTCCAACCCAAACGCATGATCTGGTCATAGCGGAAGCGTGGGAAGGTGGCACGAATCCAGATGAACATGGAAACGACCAAGAAGGTTTTCAGGCCCAACCAGATCCAGCCCGGCACCATGTTGAACAGCGCGCTGTCAATGGGCGACAACCAGCCACCCAAGAACATGATCACCGCCAAGATAGAGACCAGCCACATGCTGGCGTATTCGGCCAAGAAGAAGATGGCAAAGCCCATGCCCGAGTACTCGACCATGTGGCCGGCCACGATTTCGGCTTCGCCCTCCACCACGTCAAAGGGGTGGCGGTTGGTTTCGGCCACACCGGAGATCAGGTAGACGACAAAAATGGGCAACAAAGGCAACCAGTTCCACGACAAGAAGCCCAAGCCCATTTCGGCCATTTGGCCTTTGCCTTGGGCCAAGACGATCTCGGTCAAGTTCATGCTGCCGGAGACCATCAAGACCACCAAGAAGCAAAAGCCCATGGCGATTTCGTAGCTCACCATTTGGGCCGATGCACGCAAGGCACCCAAGAAAGCGTATTTGGAGTTGGACGCCCAGCCCGCGATGATCACGCCATACACCTCGATAGAAGTGATGGCCATCACCAACAGCAAACCGGCATTGATGTTGGTCAGAGCGACTTCAGGCCCAAAAGGAATGGCCACCCAAGCCGCCAGCGCGGGCATGATCGCCATGATGGGGCCCAAACGGAACAAGCCCAAGCTGGCCGCAGACGGGTTGATCAGCTCTTTGGTCAGCAATTTGAGGGCGTCGGCAATCGGCTGCAACAAGCCCATGGGGCCGACCCGGTTGGGGCCGTGACGCACTTGCATAAAGCCCAGCAGCTTGCGTTCCCAAAGCGTCAGGTAAGCGACCGCGCCCATCAGCGGCGCCAAGATCGCCACGATCTTGAGCAAGATCCACAAAACAGGCCAGACCAAAGTCGCCCACCACGAGGCGGCGATCAGGTGGAGGCCACCGTTGTACAAAGCGTCGATCATGCGGTCACCTCCTGGCGTGCGTCTGCCGTCAACTGCAAGGACGGTGCGCGGCGAACGATGCCATCGAGCTGGTAAATCGAAGCCACAACGGGGGCCGTGACGGGGCCCGCCAAACGAATTTCGGTTCGAGCGGCATTGGAAGCCACCAGGGGTTTAGCCGTTGCGCGGGCCAACACCTCTTGCGAAGTTTCAAAGGCCACGCCCGGGATTTCCAACAGGTTGGCCAAGACGCGCAACACTTTCCAAGCGGGACGGGTTTCTGCCAAAGGCTTGACCACGGCATGGAAGCTTTGCAAGCGCCCTTCGGCGTTGACAAAACTGCCCGATGTTTCGGTGAACGGGGCAATCGGCAACAACACATCGCTGAAGGCCATGTTGGCTTTGAACGGGCTCAAGGTGACCACCATTTCGGCTTGCGCCAAGGTGCTTGCAGCGGCAGAGCCAGCAGCGCTGTCGAACTCGGGTTCGGTGTTCAGCAAGAGTGCGGCTTTCAAGCCACCGGCCAGCATTTGTCCGGCGTGTTTGCCACCGGTTTGCGGCTGGGCGCCCACCCACTGGGCACCCACGGTGTTGGCGGCTTCGGTCAAGTAACCCACAGTGGCACCGGTGTGCTCACCGATCCAGTTGGCCAAGGCCAACAGCGAAGACGCATTGGCGTGGTGCGCGGCCGCATTGCCCAGCAACACCGCTTTGCGCTCACCACCCAACAAAGATTTGGCGATGGCTTTTGCCTCTGCCGTGGCAGTGCCAGCGCAAGGCGCGGTCACCCCTTTTTCGGCGGCAATCGCGGCGGCCACATCGGCCAACGCCTGCGCCCATGCGGAGGCGTCGCTCAGCATGGCGTGGGCCACGGGCATGGCCCAAGCATCGGCATGGCTGAAGGCGGCAGCCGAGGTCACCACGTTCAGTTGAGCGCCGTGACGCACCGCATGGCGAATGCGCAAGGCAAACAGCGGATGGTCTTTGCGCAAGTTCGAGCCCACCACCAAGACACGCTGCAATGTGCTCAAGGAAGCGATCGATGTGCCCAATGTGCGGACCCCGTCAGCGGCTGCAAACTCGGCGTGACGCAGGCGGTGATCGATGTTGTCAGAACCCAAGCCGCGCACCAAAGCACCGGCCAAAAAGAGTTCTTCCAATGTGCTGTGAGGGCTGACCAATGCGCCGATGCTATTGGCACCGTGGTCGCGCTGGATATTGCGCAGGCCGTTGGCCACGTATTCCAAAGCGGTCTGCCAATCCACTGTTTTCCACTCGCCCCCCTGCTTCAGCATGGGCTGTGTCAAACGCTCGGCGCCGTTCAAAGCTTCGTAAGAGAAACGGTCACGGTCGGCGATCCAGCATTCGTTGACGTCTTCGTTTTCAAGAGGCACCACGCGCATGACTTGGTTGTTCTTGACTTGCACCACCAAATTGGCACCCGAAGAATCGTGCGCAGCCACCGACTTGCGACGCGACAACTCCCAAGTGCGGGCGTTGTAGCGGAAGGGCTTGCTGGTCAAGGCACCGACGGGGCAAATGTCGATCATGTTGCCGGACAACTCGGAGTCGATGGTCTGACCCAAGAAAGTTTCGATCTCGGCATGCTCACCGCGGTGCGACATGCCCAACTCCATGGCGCCGGCCACTTCTTGACCAAAGCGCACGCAACGGGTGCAGTGGATGCAACGGCTCATCTCTTCCATCGAAATCAGCGGACCGACTTCTTTGTGGAAGACCACGCGTTTTTCTTCTTCGTAGCGCGAAGAAGTGCCGCCGTAACCGACCGCCAAATCTTGCAACTGGCACTCACCGCCTTGGTCGCAGATGGGGCAATCCAGCGGGTGGTTGATGAGCAAGAACTCCATCACCGATTTTTGAGCAGCAATCGATTTGTCGCTCTTGGTGCGCACGATCATGCCTTGCGTCACGGGCGTGGCGCAGGCGGGCATGGGTTTAGGAGCCTTCTCGACCTCGACCAAGCACATGCGGCAATTGGCGGCGATGGAGAGTTTCTTGTGATAGCAGAAATGCGGAATATAGGTGCCGGCTTTTTCGGCGGCATGCATCACCATGCTGCCTTCGGCAACTTCCACTTTCTGACCGTCGAGTTCTATTTCAACCATGGGTCTTCACCGTTGACACATCGGCACCGACCACGCAGGTCTTGTGTTCGATGTGGTGTACAAATTCATGACGGAAGTGCTTGAGCATGCCGCGCACGGGCATGGCCGCCGCATCACCCAAGGCGCAAATCGTGCGGCCCATGATGTTGCCGGCCACGCTGTCCAGCATGTCCAAATCACTGGCACGGCCTTGACCGTTTTCAATGCGGTCAACCATGCGCCACAACCAACCTGTGCCCTCACGGCAAGGCGTGCATTGGCCGCAAGATTCGTGAGAGTAAAAATAAGACAGTCGGGCCAATGCCTTGACCATGCAACGTGTCTCGTCCATCACGATCACGGCCCCTGAACCCAACATCGAACCGCCTTCTTTGGCGATGCTGTCGTAGTCCATGGTGAGCGTCATCATCAAATCGGCCGGAATCACGGGCGATGATGATCCACCAGGAATCACGGCCTTGAGCTTGCGACCGCCGCGAACGCCACCGGCAAGCTCGAGCAGCTTGGCAAACGGCGTGCCCATCGGCACTTCGTAGTTGCCGGGACGCTCCACGTCACCGCTGACCGAGAAAATCTTGGTGCCCCCGTTGTTCGGCTTGCCGCACTCGAGGTAGGCCTGACCGCCGTTGCGGATGATCCAAGGCACGGCTGCAAATGTTTCGGTGTTGTTGATGGTGGTGGGCTTGCCGTACAGGCCAAAGCTGGCCGGGAACGGCGGCTTGAAACGGGGCTGGCCCTTCTTGCCTTCTAGCGACTCCAGCAAGGCTGTTTCTTCGCCACAGATGTAAGCGCCAAAACCGTGCGAGGCGTGCAACTGGAAGCTGAAGGTGCTGCCCAGAATGTTGCTGCCCAAGTAGCCTGCAGCACGGGCTTCTTCCAAAGCCGCCTCAAAGCGCTCGTAGGTGTGGAAAATTTCACCGTGGATGTAGTTGTAACCCGCGCTGATGCCCATGGCATAGGCCGCGATGATCATGCCTTCGATCACCGTGTGGGGGTTGTACTCCATGATGTCGCGGTCTTTGCAAGTGCCCGGCTCGCCTTCGTCCGAGTTGCAGACCAAATACTTTTGACCGGGAAACTGACGGGGCATGAAGCTCCACTTCAGACCGGTGGGAAAGCCCGCACCACCGCGACCACGCAAGCCCGACTCTTTGACCGTGGCAATGACTTGGTCTTGGGTCATGCCTTCGCCACCGTCTTTGCCCAAAATCTTGCGCAAGGCCGCATAGCCACCGCGCGACTCGTAGTCTTTCAGACCCCAGTTGCGGCCATTCAGACCGGCATAAATTTGGGGGTTGATGTGGCGATCATGGAAGCACGTTTCCACGCCGGTGGCTTGGAACTGGCTGAGAATTTGTTCGACTTTCATCAGGCGGCCTCTGCTTTCTTCAGGCTGTCGACGAGTTGGTCCAGCTTTTCATGGCTCATGAAACTGCACATGTGGCGGTCATTCACCAAAAGCACTGGCGCATCGGCGCAAGCCCCTTGGCACTCGCTGGGCTGCAAAGTGAACAGGCCATCGGCCGTGGTCTCGCCGGCATGCACGCCCAATTTACGTTCCAAGTGGGCCATCGCGTGTTGGCCGCCGCGCAACTGGCAAGGCAGGTTGGTGCAAACGTTCAACTTGAACTTGCCCACCGGCTTTTGGTTGTACATGTTGTAGAAGGTGGTGACTTCGTGCACGGCCATCACGGGCATGCCCAGCACCTCGGCCACGACTTTTTCACTGTCGGGGCTGACCCAGCCGAGTTCTTGCTGCACGATCGACAGACAAGCCATCACGGCCGACTGCTTTTGATCCGCCGGAAACTTGGCAACTTCACGCGCAAAGCGTGCTTTGGTTGACTCAGAGATCATCGGTCAATCTCTCCAAAAACGATGTCCATCGTCCCGATGATCGCGACCGCATCGGCCAGCATGTGGCCACGGGCCATTTCATCGAGGGTGGCCAAATGGGCGAAGCCCGGGGCACGAATTTTCAAGCGGTACGGCTTATTGGCGCCGTCGCTGACCATGTAAATACCAAACTCCCCCTTGGGGTGCTCAACCGCCGCATAGGCTTCGCCTTCGGGCACTCGGAAGCCTTCGGTGAAGAGCTTGAAGTGGTGAATCAAGTCTTCCATGTTGGACTTCATGCCTTCGCGCGCAGGCGGGGCCACCTTGTGGTTGTCGGTGATGACCGGGCCGGGGTTGGCACGCAACCAAGCCACGCATTGCTGGATGATGCGGTTCGATTCACGCATTTCTTGCACACGCACCAAGTAGCGGTCGTAGCTGTCACCGGTCTTGCCCACCGGCACATCAAACTCCACCTGGTCGTAAGCGTCATAAGGCTGCTTTTTGCGCAGATCCCAAGCGATGCCCGAACCGCGCAACATGGGGCCCGTCATGCCCAAGTTCAGCGCGCGTTCTGGCGGCACCACGCCAATACCCACTGTGCGCTGTTTCCAAATGCGGTTGTCGGTGAGCAGGGTTTCGTATTCGTCCACACACTTGGGGAAACGCTGAGTGAAGTCGTCGATGAAATCAAGCAAGGAGCCTTGGCGGTTCTGATTCAGTTGCGCGATGGCTTTGGCATTTTTGACCTTGCTGACCTTGTACTGCGGCATGCTGTCGGGCAGGTCGCGGTAAACACCGCCAGGGCGGAAATAAGCCGCGTGCATGCGCGCGCCGGAAACGGCTTCGTACATGTCGAACAGGTCTTCGCGTTCGCGGAAGGTGTAGATCAAAATGGTCGAGCTGCCGCAGTCGTTGCCGTGCGATCCCAACCACATGAGGTGGTTCAAGATGCGGGTGATCTCGGCAAACATCACACGGATGTACTGGGCGCGCTTGGGCACTTCGAGGCCCAGCATTTTTTCAATCGCCAAGCAGTAAGCGTGCTCGTTGCACATCATCGACACGTAGTCGAGCCGGTCCATGTAAGGCAAGGACTGGATATATGTTTTGCTCTCGGCCAGTTTTTCAGTGGCGCGGTGCAGCAAACCAATGTGCGGGTCGGCACGTTGCACCACCTCGCCATCCAACTCCAACACCAAGCGCAACACACCGTGCGCGGCGGGGTGCTGAGGACCGAAGTTCAGCGTGTAATTCTTGATTTCGGCCATATCAGTTCAGGCCTCCGTAGTGTTCTTCACGAATGATGCGCGGCGTGATTTCACGCGGCTCAATGCTGACGGGCTCATAAATCACGCGCTGACGCTCGGCGTCGTAACGCATCTCGACATGACCCGACAGTGGGAAATCTTTGCGGAACGGATGACCGATGAAACCGTAGTCGGTCAAGATGCGGCGCAAGTCGTTGTGGCCTTCGAAAACAATGCCAAACAAGTCAAACGCTTCGCGCTCGTACCAGTTGGCCGAATTCCACAAGTCATTGACCGAAGCCACCAAAGGCAAATCGTCGTCGGGACACGTCACCTTGACGCGCACACGCTGGTTCAGCGAGACCGACAACAAATGCACAGTCACCCCAAAGCGCGAGCCTTCCGTGCCCATGTCACCGTAAGTCGAATAGTCGACGCCAGCCAAATCGATCAGTTGCTCAAATTGGCAACCTGGCGCATCGCGCAAGGTTTGCATCACGCTCAGGTAGTGGTCAGCGCTCACATGAACGGTCACCTCACCCAAAGCGACTTCAATTTTTTGGACCCACTCACCCAAGGTCGTGGCCAAGGTGTTGTGCAGGTCTTCAGGGCGAACAGCAAAAACAGTCATCGTCGTTCCCTCAAGCGCGCGCAATGGTGTGCGTGCGGCGGATTTTTTGCTGCAGCTGAATGATGCCGTAGATCAAGGCTTCGGCCGTGGGCGGGCAACCTGGCACGTACACATCGACCGGCACGATGCGGTCGCAACCACGCACCACCGAGTAGCTGTAGTGGTAGTAACCACCGCCGTTGGCACAAGACCCCATCGAGATCACCCAGCGGGGTTCTGACATTTGGTCATACACCTTACGCAAGGCCGGTGCCATCTTGTTGCACAGGGTGCCTGCCACGATCATCAAGTCGGCTTGACGCGGGCTGGCACGGAAAACCTCAGCGCCGAAGCGGGCCAAGTCATAGCGGGCCGTCGCCGAGTGCATCATCTCGACCGCGCAGCACGCAAGACCAAACGTCATCGGCCAAAGCGAACCGGTTTTGGCCCAATTCACCACCGAGTCGTAGCTCGTGGTGATGAAGCCTTCTTTCATCACGCCTTCAATCATCGCATCGTCCTTAGAGGCTGAATGGAGTTGTCATTGGGCTTGTCATTCCCAGTCCAGAGCGCCTTTTTTCCACTCGTAGACAAAGCCCACGACCAGAATGGCCAAAAAAATCACCACGGCCACAAAGCCCGCCATCCCCACCTCTTTGAGGGCTACAGCCCATGGGAACAGGAAGGCGATTTCCAAATCGAACAAGATGAACAAAATGGCCACCAAGTAGTAGCGCACATCGAACTTCATGCGCGCATCTTCAAAAGCTTCGAAGCCGCATTCGTAGGGAGAGTTTTTTTCCGCATCGGGTTTGTTGGGGCCAAGCACGTAGCCCAAAACCTGGGGAATGACGCCGACAGCAATGCCGACCAAAATGAACAAGAGAATGGGGAGGTATTGATCGAGGTTCATCTTGAAAGCGACGGTATCACCGAATGAGTAGCGCCAGCCTTACAACTTGCGCTAATCTGTTTATCTGGTGCCGTCGGCGAGACTCGAACTCGCACAGCTTTCGCCACTACCCCCTCAAGATAGCGTGTCTACCAATTTCACCACGACGGCTGGATACTTTTGCCCGAGTTGCATGAGGGGCGCCGATGGCGCCGTTTGCTCTCCGGACAATCCCGTATTTTACTCTGAAAAACCCTGCATTACCTCTAAAAATTCAGGAAATTTGAGTACTGCCACGCGGCTGAATGGCGGCTTACTTGGCAGGCGCTGGTGGGACGCTGTTGTCGGTCTTGGCGGCCGGTGCGTTGCCTGGAATTTGGGCTGCAGGGCTGTTGTCCGCAGGAGCGGTCACAGCCGCACCTTCCAAAACGCTGCCCGATGTTGCCGCGGGGCGTGCATTGCTGAAGTAAGCCAGCAACAAAGTGCAGACAAAAAACACCGCGGCCAAGACCGCAGTGGTGCGTGACAAAAAGTTGGCGCCGCCTGTCGCACCAAACAAACTGCCCGAACCGCCACTGCCAAATGCCGCGCCCATGTCGGCACCCTTGCCGTGCTGGATCAAGATCAGCCCAATCATGGCCAATGCCGACAGCATTTGCACCACCAAAATCAAAGTCAACAGCATGCTCATTTGTAACTCTCCAAAAAACAAAAATGACCGACCGCTCAGCGAGAGGCCGTCTTCAACATCGACAAAAAGTCAGGCGCCTTCAGTGAGGCGCCCCCAATCAGGCCACCGTCCACATCGGCTTGCGCCAACAAGTTAGCGGCGTTGGCAGCGTTCATGCTGCCACCATACAAAATAAACACGCGATCCGCATGTGCTGTCGCGGCGCGCAACTGGGCGCGCAAAATGGCATGCACCTGCTGCGCCTGCTCAGGACTTGCCGTCAGCCCCGTGCCAACCGCCCAAACCGGTTCGTACGCCACGGCAATTTCGCTGATGCAATGGCCATTGGCATGAATCACGGCGGCCAGCTGGCGCTTGACCACCGCTTCGGTTTGCCCCGCTTCACGCTCGGCCATGGTTTCACCAACACACACAATGGGCGTCATCCCTTGGGCCAAGACACGTTGCACTTTGGTGGCCACCAGGGCGTCTGACTCGCCATGGTACTGACGGCGCTCAGAGTGGCCCACGATGCAGTAACGCACCGCAAAGTCTCGCAACATGTCGGCCGAGACCTCCCCGGTATAAGCCCCCGAGGCGTGCGCAGAAACGTCTTGCGCCCCCAAATCGATGGCCGAACCGGCCAGCAAGCTTTGCATTTGCGACAGGTACAAAGACGGCACACACACCGCAGTTCGGCAAGTGACGCCGGCCATGCCCTGCAAGAGATCAGCGACCAAGGTGGCATTGGCCGACAAACTGCCGTTCATCTTCCAGTTGCCAACCATCAAGGGCATGCGCTTGTCCATCACCATGTCACCACCAATTTACCCACGTGCTGGTTGGACTCCATCAAGGCGTGCGCTTGCGCCGCACCCGATGACCATTCACCTGCGGCTTGCAGGGCGCCAAACTCACGATAAATCACGGGCCGAATGCGCCCAGACGCCAGCCACGGCCAAACCGTTTGCTTCAAGGATTGGGCAATCTGCGCCTTGAACGCCACGGGGCGCGGACGCAAGGTCGAGCCGGTGATCGTCAATCGGCGGCGCAGCACCAAACCGGCATTGAAGCCACTTTGGACACCGCCCTGAACGGCGATGATCACCAAACGACCGTCTTCGGCCAAGGCCTCGACTTCGCGGGCCACATAGTCGCCCGCCACCATGTCCAAAATCACGTTCACACCCAAGCCCTGGGTCAAACGCTTGACCTCAGCGACAAAATCGGTGGTTTTGTAATTGAGGGCATGGTCTGCCCCCAACGCCAAACAAGCTTGGCACTTGTCGTCAGAACCCGCCGTGACGATGACTGTGGCCCCAGCGGCTTTGGCCATTTGAATGGCCGTCACCCCAATGCCACTGGTGCCCCCTTGAATCAACACAGTTTCACCCGCCTGCAAACGGCCCCGGTCGAACACATTGCTCCACACGGTGAAGAAAGTCTCGGGCAAAGAAGCGGCTTCGGTGTCACTCAGGCCTTGGGGCACGGGCAAACACTGCGCAATGGGGGCCACGCACAACTCGGCATAACCGCCCCCTGAGACCAAGGCACACACACGGTCACCCACCGACAATCCTGCCGCGGCCATGGCCACCGCGTCGCCGGACACCACCACGCCAGCCACTTCCAGGCCCGGAATATCCGAGGCACCCGGTGGCACAGGGTAGTTGCCCGTGCGTTGCAACACATCGGGCCGGTTGATGCCACTGGCCGACACACGGATGAGCAACTCCCCCGCCCCCGCAATGGGGTCGGGTCGGGTTGCGGGCACCAGCACTTGGGGTCCGCCGTAGCCTTGGATTTCAATGACGTTCATGCATCCGCCTGAGGTTAAAAACGGGGAGCATCACACCCCCCGCAAACCTGAGTCGCTTATTGAGCGCCCTGTGCAGGACGGTCCAACAAAGCCTTCATCGACAACTTGATGCGGCCTTTTTCGTCGGTTTCCATCACTTTGACTTTGACGATTTGGCCTTCGCTCAAATAGTCGGTCACTTTTTCAACACGCTCGTGGGCGATCTGGCTGATGTGCAACAAACCGTCTTTGCCGGGCAGCAAATTGACCAGTGCACCGAAGTCCAAGATCTTGGTGACCGGGCCTTCGTAGACCTTGCCGATTTCAACTTCGGCGGTGATTTGCTCGATGCGGCTCTTGGCGATTTCTGCCTTCTCACCGTCGGTGGCGGCGATGGTGATGGTGCCGTCTTCCGCGATGTTGATCTGGCAACCGGTTTCTTCGGTCAGGGCGCGGATGGTGGCGCCGCCTTTGCCGATCACGTCACGGATTTTCTCGGGGTTGATCTTCATGGTGAAGAGCTTGGGCGCGAAATCAGACACTTCGGTGTTGGCTTCGCTCATCGCTTCTTGCATCTTGCCCAAGATGTGCATGCGCGCTTCTTTGGCTTGGGCCAAAGCGACTTGCATGATTTCTTTGGTGATGCCCTGGATCTTGATGTCCATCTGCAAAGCGGTGATGCCGTGAGTCGTACCGGCCACCTTGAAGTCCATGTCGCCCAAGTGATCTTCGTCACCCAAGATGTCGGTCAACACCGCAAAGCGGTTGTCTTCTTTGATCAGGCCCATGGCGATGCCGGCCACGTGGGCTTTCATCGGCACACCTGCGTCCATCATCGACAAGCAGCCGCCGCAGACCGAAGCCATGGAAGACGAACCGTTCGACTCGGTGATCTCCGAGACCACGCGCAGGGTGTAGGGGAACTCTTCTTTGCTTGGCAGCACGGCCGCCAAAGCACGCTTGGCCAAACGGCCGTGGCCGATTTCGCGGCGCTTGGTCGAGCCCATGCGGCCCACTTCGCCAGTGGCAAAGGGAGGCATGTTGTAGTGGAACATGAAGCGGTCTTCAAACTCACCGGCCAAGGCGTCGATGCGCTGGGCATCGCGCTCGGTGCCCAAGGTGGTGATGACCAAGGCTTGTGTTTCGCCACGTGTGAACAAGGCCGAACCGTGGGTGCGGGGCAGCACGCTGTTGCGGATTTCGATGGGGCGCACAGTGCGTGTGTCGCGGCCGTCGATGCGGGGCTCACCCGCCAAGATTTGGCTACGGACAATGCGGGCTTCGATCTCGAACAACAGGTTGTCGAGCTTGACCGGATCAAAGGCCACGCCCTCGTCCGACAAAGCGGTTTTGACAGAGGCGTAAGCTTCGCGGCAAGCGTGGGTGCGCGCTTGCTTGTTGCGAATTTGGTAAGCGGCGCGCAATTTGTCTTCGGCCAATGTGGCCAGTTTGGCTTCAAACGCGGTGTCGCGGGCAGGCGCTTGCCAATCCCACACCGGCTTGCCGGCTTCGCGCACCAACTCGTGGATGGCGTTGATGGCAATGGCCGATTGCTCGTGGCCATACACCACACCGCCCAACATGATTTCTTCGGACAATTGCAGGGCTTCAGATTCGACCATCAGCACAGCGGCTTCGGTACCGGCCACCACCAAATCCATCACGCTGTCTTTGCGCTGGGTTTGGCCTGGATTCAACACGTACTCGCCATTGATGTAACCGACGCGAGCAGCGCCGATGGGGCCGTTGAACGGGATGCCCGAGATGGACAAAGCGGCCGAGACGGCAATCATGGCCGCGATGTCGGCGTCCACTTCAGGATTCAAAGACACGGTGTGCACGACCACGTGCACATCGTTGTAAAAGCCTTCGGGGAAGAGCGGGCGAATGGGGCGGTCGATCAGACGGCTGGTCAGGGTCTCGTGTTCGCTGGGCTTGGCTTCACGCTTGAAGAAGCTGCCAGGAATCTTGCCGGCTGCGTAGGTTTTCTCGATGTAGTCAACGGTCAATGGGAAAAAGTCTTGACCGGCTTTGGCGATTTTGGAGCCGACAACGGTGGCCAAAACCACGGTGCCTTCCATATCGAGCAGCACGGCGCCGCCGGCTTGGCGTGCCACTTCGCCGGTTTCCATCTTGACCGTGTGCTGGCCCCATTGGAATGTTTTGGTGACTTTGTTAAAAATAGACATGTTCAGAACTCCTGATTACAAAGGCGCATGAGGCTGCACCGTGGGCCCGGATTTGACGCTCTGAACTCGATGCCATTCCACAAAACCTTGCTTTGAAAGCCTTGTGGAATGACACAGCGCGAGATCGCCCTGACAAATTCCGACTGAAAAAAGAATAAAGCGCCTGAGCTAGTGAACTAACTCAGGCGCTTTTCATCTGGAGAGACGATTACTTGCGCAGGCCAAGCTTGGCGATCAGAGCAACGTAACGGTCAGCATCACGGGACTTGAGGTAGTCCAACAGCTTGCGGCGACGGCTCACCATGCGCAGCAAACCACGGCGACCGTGATGGTCTTTGGCGTGTGTTTTAAAGTGGGGAGTCAGCTCGTTGATACGGGCTGTCAACAAAGCCACCTGAACTTCTGGGGACCCAGTGTCGTTGGCGGCGCGGGCATTGGCCTTGACGACCTCGGCCTTGATTGAAGATGCAATCATGGTTTTTTCCTTGTATTTCGCTCTGCACCCAACGGGCTGAAGCGAGGTTATTGACTTGCGCCACCCGCTGGAAAAGCCGATGGCGTGCGCTTTGCAAATCGCAAAACAGCCGGATTATAGCCCGAAACCCCAGCCCTCCTCACACCCCCCACCGCCACGCCAGAGTCAGTGAATCCAGCAACCCATAACCTGCCTAATTGGGGTCTGAACCCAATTGATTTATTTGGGGTCATTATTTGGGGTCAGATCCCAATTTAGGCGCATCCGTTGGATCAGAGGGCTTTTGGGGGTTGCTGGGCCATCCAGGCTTTGAGGCGGTCGACCCCTTGGCGCAATCTGTCCAGGTCTTTGGAGGCGAAGCACCAGCGCAACCAGCCGGCTGCTTCAGGGGCAAAAGCTTCACCCGGGGCCAAGCCGAGGCCCGCTTCGGTGACCAGTCGCTTGGCTGTGGTGACTGCATCCGGATGGCCTTCGAGCTTGAAAAAAGCGTACATCCCCCCTTTGGCGGGCGCCAATTGCACGCCGGGTATCGCCTGCAACAAGGGCACCAAGGTGTCGCGGCAGGCTTTTAAATGCGCCACCACACGGGGAGTGATGGCGGCGGTGTTTTGCAAGGCCACCACGCCCGCCCTCTGGGTGAAAACCGAAGCGCAGGAGGTGTTGAATTCGATCAATTTACCCATGTGGTGAGTCATGGCGGCTGGCATCACCAACCACCCCAAGCGCCAGCCCGTCATCAAAAAACTCTTCGAAAAACTGTGCACCACCACCAAGCGGTCGTCGTCTTGGGCCACATCCAGAAAAGACGGCGCACAGCCATTGGCGGTGTCATTTTCAAAGTAAAGGCGTTCATACACTTCGTCCGCCAGCACCCAAGTCCCGGTGCGCCGACAGTGCGCCAAGATCTCGGCTTGCTCTGCCTGCGTCAAAGTCCATCCCGTGGGGTTGTTGGGCGAATTGACAATTAACAGCCGCGTGCGAGACGTGATGGCCGCCTTGAGTGCGTCCATGTCGAGTTGCCACTGACCCTGCACCGGTTGCAGCGCCACGCACGTCAAGTGGGCGCCCATGACCAAGGCTTGCGCCGTCAGATTCGGCCAAACGGGGGTGACGGCAACGACCTCGTCGCCGGCATCGATCAGGGCTTGCGCAGCCAGCATCAAGGCATTCACGCCACCCGAGGTGATCGCCAGCCGGTCAACCCCAACGGGACCATGCAACTGCGTCATGTAGTCGGAGACGGCCTGGCGCAGCTCAGGCAAGCCCAAGTTGTGCCCGTAAAAAGTCTCCCCTTTTTGCAACGAGTCGATGGCCGCTTGGCGCACGATGTCCGGCGTGACTTCGTCAGATTCGCCGAACCAAAAAGCCAGCACATCTGAACGACCCATGCCGGCATTGGCCACTTCACGAATTCGAGACTCTTCCAAGTCCATCACGGACTGACGCATGTACGGAGGGGTATTGAGATTCATGCCCTCATCGTAACGGCTTGTCTGAAGCCAACGTGTCTCCCCTTGCACACCAGCGCCAGCGGCCTATGATGCTGAAGCAGCACCCAACTCAGCCCCAAGGAAAGCACATGAAGACACACCGATGGGGCCTCGCGCACTTCAGTTGGGCCTGCTGCTTGGGCGGCTTGATGTTTTGCCCAGCCAGCCAGGGCGCCGACTCCTTTCAAGCCCTCAGCCAGACCGATAAGCCGGCCAAGGCGCAAAAAAACAAAGGCGCCAAAAAACCTCCTCCCTCAGGCTCTGCAGAAAGCCCCGCACAGCGAGACCAGCGCCTTTGGCGAGAGTGCCGCGGCAAGCCGAATGCAGGGGCCTGCGAAGGATTTGCCTCTTGATGCCGGACTTGTTAAAACTGCTGAAAAAATAAGCACCGGCCGGCAACCCAACAGGCATGCCCCTTTGCGGGATTATTCAAGTACTTATCCACAGCTTTGGACACGAACTTTGGGGATACCCAGTCCGGTGCATGACTGACAGCCCACGGGTCATTCTTTACAGTGAAAGCATGATGCATTTTTATGAACCCCACTTGGGCCATGGCCTGAGACACGATCCGTTCAACGCGATCGTGGGCCCCCGCCCGATTGGCTGGATTTCCAGTCAGAGTGCCACGGGGGTGCTCAATTTGGCGCCCTACAGTTTTTTCAATGCCTTCAATTACGTGCCCCCCGTGATTGGGTTTTCCAGCATCGGCCGCAAAGACACTTTTAACAACATCGAGTCCACCGGCGAGTTTGTGTGGAATTTGGTGACACGCGAGCTGGCCGAAGTGATGAACAAAACCTGCGAGGCTGTGCCACCCGAAGTGAACGAATTTGCGCTGGCAGGGCTGACGCCCGAGGCCTCGCGCATCGTGCAAGTGCCGCGTGTGGCCGAGAGCCGTGTGAGCTTTGAATGCCGATGCACACAAATCGTGCAACTGACCGATTTGCAAGGACAAAAAATAGACACGTGGATGGTGTTTGGCCAAGTGCTGGGCATCCACATTGACCCCAAGCTCATCAAAGACGGGGTCTATGACACCGCCGAAGCTGGCCACCTGTTGCGCGGCGGCGGTGCGGCCGATTACTTCACCATCGGGCCCACACAGCGCTTCAAAATGTACCGCCCCGAAAGCGGTGCGCGCGACCTGCCCAAATAAGCCAGGCCCAGCACCCTCAAGACTTCAGGTGCATGCCTTGGGCTTTGGCCCCATCGTGCATCAACTGCGCAATGCTGGAGGGACCCAATAACTGCATGGGGGTTTTGTCAGCCAAGTCCAGCGCGGTCCGACTGAAGGTGCCCAGGCACATGCAGGAGCATGAAAACGCCTCCATGCTTTCCCGGGCCGCCAGCATGTCGCGCAGATGTTCTGCGCCCAGCGTTGCGGCTTTCCAGCGCTTGGCACTGACCAAAGTGGTTTTGCCGTTTTTGCGAATCTGAAAATCGGCTGGCCCTTGTTCCATGCGGCTCACCTCAAAACCTTGCGAGCGCAAACCTTCTTCGACCAAGATCGAAAAATCACGCCACCCCATTTGGCGCGCCTCTTCGACCAAGGTGTTGATGCGCTCCGTGCCAATCGCGTTTCTCTGTCGCCAAGCCGCCATGACACCAATGACAAAAAATGGAAAGGCGCCCAACATTCCAGGAATTTTGTAGTCCTCGGGCAACAACGCCCCCGCCACCAAGGCCACCGCCAGCATCACCAGAAAACTGACCCACCACGGGGACCGCAACAAAGCCGCAAAGAGCGACTTTTCAGACATTTTGAATTTCATGGACTCAATAAATAAAGGCCGGCCCGTGGACTTCATGTCCATTCAATGGGGCCGGCAAGTTCAAGGCAGCCAGTTTAGCGGGGTCTGCAACTCCGTAGCGGGCGTGAGGGCGCAGGCTTCACAAAGGCACGATCGGCAAACTCTGTGTCATCAAGGGGCGGCACAAAATTTTGTAACCGTCGGCATCAAAGCCCGAGGACATGTGTCGCGCTTGCTGGCTCAACTGGCGGGCGGCCTCCAGCGAAGGGGCACTGCCCAAGTAACACCAATGGTGCACCACGTGAATCTGCGTGAACTCTGCGTCTTGCTCGACCACCCCTACGCAGCCCGTGTGAGGCCAGCACATGACACGCAAGGCATTCAACTGGGCGAGCAGCCTTTCGGTGTGCGCCGCTTGGCTTTCATCGCCTCGGCACACCCCCGCGCATTGCTTGATCGCCGCCCGAAAACAGGCTTTACCGGGCGCAAGTTTTTCAAGGCCGAGTGCCCCGTAACACAAGCGGTGCTGGTCGGCGATTTCCCGCAATGCCTCCAGCGCGGCATGGCGACTTGCATACAAACCAAACAGATCGGGCGCGGTGGCAAAGTCGACATCACGGGCATACACCACTTGAGGACCCTGCTCGGTCCATTGCAAGCTGCACAGCTGTTGGTTGCGCCTGAGTTTTTGGTTGAACAAGGGTTGTTGCAACTTGATCATCTGCGCTTCCAACAGCAAGGCGCCAATCTCCCCCGCCGTTCGGATGTAACTGATGCGGCGCGTCTGGCGCAACATGCGCGCTTCGTCTTCGGTTCTGAGATGCGACAACAAGCGGGCACGGATGTTGATGCTTTTTCCAATGTACAAAGGCAAATCGCCCGCCTCACCGTGAAAGGTGTACACCCCAGCCGACGTCGGTGCATCTTCGATGGCCTCGCGCAAGTGCTGCGGATAGGCATAGGCCTCTCGGCTTTCAACGGCAACTAGGGGTCGGGACTTGGGCATCAGCGTTGGGGGCTTGGGCAGAGAAAAATCGGCAACTGACCGATAAAGACTGTTTTTTTATACAGTATACTGAGGGCGTCAAGCTGCCTGCAGTTGCCTGACTTTTTCATATAACAACGCCCCGCGGTTCACCGCCCGGGGCGTTTTTTTTGCTCGGTTTGTGCGCGCAATGTAAGTCAAGTACGCCATGTTCGCCATGCGCGCCATTCACTTCATCAACGGGGGCGGCTCATCTTGCAAGTGCTGGGCAGACGCGCTTGCTCGGCCTTGATTTGTCGGATCACCTTGAACCCATAACCCGACCCTTCCACATCAAACGGCACACCGGGTGAGCCTTGGCGCTGCATCACCCCCACCACCAGGGGTTGCTGAAACTGGTGGTCTTCGGCACGCATGAAACCTGTTTGCCCCGCCATGCTGACGCGCGATTTTTCCAGCGCCAGCGCCACCCCGACCGGGTCGGTGTTGCCGGCTTTTCCAATCGCTTGCGCCAAGGCCTCGATCATGAGTTGCATGCGCACATGCACATAGTCTTCCGAGGGTTTGCTGAAACGCTTGCGAAACGATTGGTAAAAAGCCTCACTGGCTTTGCCCGGCACATTGGGCAGCCAATCGGCCACCGCAATCACACGGTCCACCCCGGCATCGCCCAAAGCAGCGGGCGCGCCCAGCGCATTGCCATAAAAGGTGTAGAACTTGCCTTCATAACCCGACTCACGGGCGGCTTTGACCAGCAAGGTGAGGTCGTTGCCCCAATTGCCCGTGATGACCGCTTGTGCGCCGCTGGCCTTGATCTTGGCGGCATAAGGCAAAAAGTCTTTCACGCGACCCATGGGGTGCAACTCTTCGCCGACCACCGCCACATCGGGGCGTTGCTCGGCCAACTGGCGTTTGGCTTCGCGCAGCACCGCCTGGCCAAAACTGTAATCTTGACCAATCAAATACGCCGATTTGACGGATTTGTCTTCTGCCAAAACCTGCATCAAGGCCGTCATGCGCATGTCGGCATGCGCGTCAAATCGAAAATGCCAAAAGCTGCATTTCTCGTTGGTCAAAATAGGATCCACCGCCGAGTAATTCAAAAACAAGACCCGCTTGTTGGGCTCGCGTTCGTTGTGCTTGTTGATCGCGTCGATCAAGGCGGCGGCATTGGCCGACGAATTGCCTTGCAGCACCACTTGTGCGCCGTCGTCAATGGCCGATTTCAAGGCCGACAGGGCTTCTTCACTCTGCCCTTTGCTGTCGTAGCGTTCTAACTCGAGCCTTTGTGTGCCCAGCGCGGTTTTGACACCGCCACGTGCGTTGACCCGCTCTATGGCCCACACGATGTTGCGCACCACGGCCTCGCCGGTGTTGCCAAAAGGACCGCTCAGACCTTCAATCAGGGCCAACTTGATGGGGGCCAAAGTTGGGGCCGAAGCCTGTGCCGAAGATGGAGCTGAAGTTTGCGCCCGCACAACACCTCCGTGCAGACACAACAACACCAAAGCGCCCAACAGGCAGCGTCGAGAAAAAGCAAACAAAGACATTTTTTTAAGGGTCTCGAACCGATCGAGAAATGAAGCAAAGGCGCGCAGTGTAACGGCTGACCTTCAAACCAGTTCGTGCAAAGGCCAACGCGGTTTCACATCGAAGCTGTAACGCGCATCGGCGCTTTGCACGCCGGCTTGCAAACGCATGGCGGCGGCCATGGCGATCATGGCGCCGTTGTCGGTGCACAGGTGCAACTCCGGGTAATGCACCCGCACTTGGGCCTTGTGGCAGGCCGCATTGAGTTGCGCACGCAGTTCGCGGTTGGCCCCCACCCCGCCTGCCACCACCAAGCGCTTCAAGCCCGAGGTTTTCAAAGCGGTCATGGATTTTTTGAGCAACACCTCCACAATGGCCGCTTGGGTCGAAGCGGCCAAATCAGCACGCTCAGACGCACCTTCGGTTTGCGCCGCCGGACCGATTTTTTGACTCTGCGTCAGCACCGCTGTTTTCAGGCCGGCAAAAGAAAAATCCAAATCGCCGCTGTGCAACAAAGGGCGTGGCAATTTGTAGGCGGTGGGGTTGCCTTGCTCGGCCAAACGCGACAAACCGGGCCCACCGGGATAGGGCAATCCCATCAGTTTGGCCGACTTGTCAAAGGCCTCGCCAGCCGCATCGTCAATGGTTTCGCCCAACAGTTCGTAGTGCCCCACGCCATCGACACGCATCAGTTGGGTATGACCCCCGGAGACCAACAGCGCAATGAAAGGAAATTCGGGCGGATCGTCGCTCAAAAACGGCGACAACAAATGGCCTTCCAGGTGGTGAACCCCCAGCACCGGCTTGCCCAAAGAAGCCGCCAGTGCACAGGCCACCCCCGAGCCCACCAACAAAGCCCCGGCCAAACCCGGGCCGCGGGTATAGGCCACCACATCGATGTCGGCCAAACCCACGCCGGCCTGCGCAATCACCTGACGCGTGAGCGGCAAGACGCGGCGAATGTGGTCCCGGCTGGCCAACTCGGGCACCACACCGCCGTAGGCCTGGTGCATCTCGATTTGGCTGTACAAGGCATGCGACAAGAGCCGTGGCATGGCCTTGCCGGTCGTTTCGACCAGTGCCACACCCGTTTCATCGCAAGAAGATTCAATGCCCAAAATTCGCATAACAGGTAGTTTAAGCGGGGCCTGTTCGGGGGCTGGGCCGGTGGCCATAATGCAGCGCAACCGTTTCTTCCTGATCGGACCTTATCCATGACCCCGTTGCGACTGATTTCATCCATGGCCACCAAAGCCCTGCTGGCCGATCTGGTGGCGCTGTACCAAAGCCAGCACCCGGGCATTGCCATTCAAGTCGAGTCGGTCGGCGGGGTGGATGCGGCCAAGCGGGTGCAGGCCGGCGAGGCCTTTGATGGCGTGGTCTTGGCCAGTGATGCGATTGACAAACTCATCGCCGGCGGCCATGTCTTGTCGGACAGCCGAACCGACTTGGTGCGTTCAGGCGTGGCGGTGGCCGTTCCGGCGGGTCAGCCTTGGCCCGACATCTCGACCGAAGCCGCGCTCAAGGCGGCGGTGTTGGCGGCCCCCAGTTTGGGCTATTCCACCGGCCCCAGTGGCGTGCAATTGGCCCAATGGTTTGCCGCATGGGGCATTGCCGAAACCATTGCCCCGCGCATCGTGCAGGCCCCGCCGGGCGTGCCGGTCGGCGCCTTGGTGGCGCAGGGTCAAGTGGCGCTGGGCTTTCAGCAATTGAGCGAAATGTTGGGGGTGGCAGGCATCAGCATCGTGGGCGGTTTGCCACCATCGGTCGAGATCATCACCACGTTTTCGGGCAGTGTGGCGACGCGTTGCGCACAGCCCGAGGCCCTGCGCGCCTTGTTGCAGTTTTGGCAATCCGAGGCTTGTGCGGCGCTCAAAGAGCGGCACGGCATGGCCCCGGCTTGAGCGACATATTCATATAACCCCGGGTTATCTGACTTCCAGCAAAATCCCCTGCATGGGAATCAGCCATTACATCAAAGACATCGGCCGTGGCAAAGAGGGCGCACGCGCCTTGAGCCGTGCGCAAGCGGCCGACCTGATGGGGCAAGTGCTGGATGAACAGGTCAGCGACCTCGAGCTGGGTGCTTTTTGCATCGCCATGCGCGTCAAGGGCGAAACGCCCGAAGAAATGGCGGGTTTTCTCGAGGCCACCCATGCCCGGTTAAACAAAGTCCCGACAGGCCGTGTGCCCACCGTGGTGCTGCCCAGCTACAACGGCGCACGCAAACTGCCCGTCCTCACACCCTTGCTGGCCCTGCTTTTGGCGCGCCAAGGTGTGGCGGTGCTGGTGCATGGTGAAAGCACCGAAGACAGCCGCGTGAGCAGCCAGGCCGTGCTGGCCCACTTGGGCGTCACGGCCAAGGAACGCGTGGCACCCGCCGTGGCGGGAGAGGTGCACTTCTTGGGCACCAGCGTGTTGCACGGCGGGCTGGCGCGCTTGCTGGCCGTGCGCCGCAGTGTGGGCTTGCGCAATCCAGGGCACAGCTTGGTCAAGCTGATGAACCCGTGTGCCTCTGAAGGTCCGGTGTTGGTGGTCAGCAGTTACACCCACCCCGAGTACCTGACCTCGATGTCGGCCACCTTGAGTCTGACGGGCCAACACGCCCTGTTGCTACGTGGCACCGAGGGCGAGCCTGTGGCCGATGCGCGGCGCACACCTGCGATGGAGGTGTTCAACAAAGGGCGCAGCGTGCGCGTGCAAGAGCAACATGCCGGTTCATTGGCGCAAATACCCGAGTTACCAACCACCGATGCCGCCGCCACGGCCCAGTACATCCAACACGTCTTGCAAGGCCAATGGCCTGTGCCCCAGCCGATTGCGCTGCAAGTCCAACACATCTTGAACGAGGTGACACCATGACGCGTCCCGCTTTGCCCGAGGGCCTTGATCTGCCATCTGGCGTCGCATCGAAAACCAAGACCCCCTCAGCAGGCCGCTGCACCTTGGTCGGCGCAGGCCCGGGAGACCCCGATCTGCTGACACTCAAGGCGGTCAAGGCGATTGCCAGCGCCAGCGTGTTGTTGGTCGACGATCTGGTGAACGATGCGGTACTGGCCTATGCCTCCCCTCACGCGCGCATCGTGCATGTCGGCAAGCGGGGGGGCTGCAGCAGCACCCCTCAGGCTTTCATCGACAAGATGATGATCGCAGCCGTTCATGAGGGCGAACAGGTGGTGCGTCTGAAAGGCGGCGATCCTTTTATTTTTGGCCGCGGCGGTGAAGAAGTCGAACACTTGCGCGCCGCAGGCATTGAGGTAGAAGTCGTCAATGGCATCACCTCCGGTTTGGCAGGCATGAGCAGTTTGGGCGCCCCCCTGACACACCGCGAACATGCGCATGGCGTGGTCTTTGTGACCGGTCATGCCAAACCCGGTGACGCGGGCACCTCATGGCCGCTGCTGGCCCAGACCGCGCAGCAGACCAAGCTGACCTTGGTGATTTACATGGGCGTGAGCAGCCTGGAACACATTTGCCACGGTCTCTTGCAAGGCCTGCCCCCTCACACCCCCGTGGCCGTGGTGCAGCACGCCACTTTGCCCCAACAGAGAGAGGTCTTGACCACCTTGGGCGAACTGCTCGACACCTTTCAAAAAGAAAGCCTGCAAAGCCCCAGCGTCATCGTGGTGGGCGATGTGGTGCAAGGCGCGCGCGCTTGGCAAAGCCGCGCCGCCACCTCAGCCGATTTGCGCGTCGCCTGAGCCATCGCGGGCAGCCTGAAGACGCCAAGCGTGCCCGCCTGAAGCGCGCACCCTTTCAGCCCCCTGCCCTTACACTCCTGCGCCATGAAGACTTGGGATGTGGTGATCGTGGGGGCCGGGGCTGCCGGTTTGTTTTGCGCGGGCATGGCCGGGCAACGTGGGCTGCGCGTTTTGCTGCTGGACCACAGCGACAAAATCGCCGAAAAAATCAGAATCTCTGGCGGTGGCCGATGCAACTTCACCAACCGCTTGCTCGATGCCACGGCGCCACAAAAACACTTCATCAGCCAAAACCCGCATTTCTGCCGCTCAGCGCTGTCGCGCTACACACCGCAAGACTTCATCGATTTGGTGCAAAAACACGGCATTGCTTTTCATGAAAAGCACAAGGGCCAGCTGTTTTG
>JACCED010298820.1_pt1 | contig 32186 bp, 17 predicted proteins | sample 7455021 | NCBI WGS metagenome assembly JACCED01 (sample SAMN15323456, study PRJNA562643) | freshwater metagenome | isolation source: river surface water | place: USA:Blue River Watershed | collected 2017-08-19 | reverse complement strand
TCTTTTGCTGCCGGGAACGAGTATCTCGCTTTGTTTGAGGAAACCAGTACCGCTGAGGTGAATGATTTTACTATGGCTCGATGGAATGGGGTGAATTGGAGTTATTACACAGGGTTAACCACGCCTGCACCGGTAAAAACGGTCAAGGGCACATATAATTTTCATTCTATCGCACTGTATCATGATACGATGTATGCCGCCGCTTATATGGTGAATGCAGAGCGCGATGCCGATGTGCCGGTTAGTCACTTGTACAAATGGAATGGGTTGAAATGGGTGCCAGAGGTAGGGGTTGTGGATACGCGAAACAACGGAATCATCGCGATGACCGTGTTTGATAATAAGCTGATTGTTGCTGGATTGTTCGATAATACAGTAAACGGAAGTCCGGTGCAGAACATCGCCGCCTACAATGGTAGCAGTTGGTCGTACTTGGGCAACAGCGGCACATCGCAAGGCACAGATGGTGTAATTCGGTCTTTGGCGGTGGTGGGCAATCGCCTTTATATTGGGGGTGACTTCCAAACGTTTGCCGGTAGTACTACGGGAAACATTGCCTATTATACTGCGGCCAATGGTGGCTGGGGTGGGGTGGGTTCGCCGTTTGCGGGAGAAATTTTGGAGTTGGGGGTGTTTGACGGGAAGATTGCGGCGTTGGGCAAAGATGCCTCTGGAATCAAGAAAATAGCGGTATTCCAAGGTACTTGGGGCGCAAGCATTGGTTTTGACTCGTTCAGTATCAGCGAACCCAAAACGTTGATGGGCTCAGGTACTGATTTGCTGATCGGTGGCACATTTGTAAAAAATGGCAACGGCACATCGCTGCTGGTTTATAACGGTAGTAGCTTGCAGTTTACCGGAAACAGGATTACGGGTGATTTTACTCTAGGACAGCGGGGCGATGGTGCATTCATCTGGGGCGATTTCAGGGAGTTGAACACGGATTTGCAGTATTTCTCTAAGATCGAACCGGAATCAGGCAACTTGGTGGGCGATTTGTTTTACGATATCAATTCGAATTGTCTCAAAGACGATGGGGAAGTTGGATTGGCTTCTCGCATGGTGAGATTGGAGAATAAAACCACCGGTGAAATTAATTTTGCCGTGACCGATGTCAATGGTCATTTTACCCTTGCTTTGGCCAGTGGCGATTATACCTTGAGTACAGTGGCTGGAAAGCATTTGTATTCTGTTTGTTTGGGAAATACCACTGCCAGAATCCGCAAAGGGGTTTACAGTTATGTTACTTTGGGACAGTATCAGTTGCCTACGTTGAGTGATTTGGAAGTAGGGATGGATGTGATTGTGCCTGCGGGTGCAGTTGCGGGCGATGAGGTTCGTGTCTTGGTGAAAGTGGTGAATCACGGTGGAACTGCGGTAACCAACGGAACGGTTCACATCAAGCATCCAACGAGCATCACCCAGTATCAAAGTGTGCCGGAGCCCGATAATTATGTTGCGGGAGAGGCTATTTATGCCATCGGAAACTTGCCAGCTTTTGGCGTAGAATACATAGAAGTTGTTTCGCGTATCCCTGTTTCGGCAGCAGATCAAGATAAGTTTGAGTTCTCTGTGAAAACAGGTACTGGTATCTTGCAAAAAGACGCTGATGTCAATGACAATGAGGCCAAAGAAATGGTGGGATTGTCGCGCCGCGGTGGTTTGGTTGAAGTCATGAAACAGAGTATTCAGGGCGATACCGTTGATTTTAGAAGCAAGCAATGGGAGTATCGGGTGGATTTTCGCAATGTGAGCACCACGATGGTAAAGCGTGCGGTATTGGTTGATACATTGGATGCGAATTTGCCTTTGTTGCGCCTTGAATTGTTGTCGTTCTACCCCTCCAAAGCGTCTTACAGTATTGAGAAGGGACGTGTGTTGGTGATTGATTATCCGGAGGCCAATTTGAGTGCTTTCGAAGCCAACCCCGTGGGCAGTGTGGGCTTTGCAAAATACCGTGTTCAAATTTACCAGACGCTGCCGTTAAAGACAGTAATTAACAACCGTGCGATGGTTGATTTTGATAGCAAGTGGCAGGCATATTCTACCAATTGCGCGGTGAGCTTGTTAGATAAATTCGCGGGTGTGCAGGTGGTGAAGTCGCGCCTAGGCGTTTATCCCAATCCCGCCACATCGGAGGTTTGGGTGAGCGGCAGCAATCAGACATTGCAGGGTGAGTGGCAGCTCATGAATTATTTGGGGTCGGTAGTTCGCAGTGGTTACTGTGGTGCCGGAGACTTACGGGTGGATGTGAAAGGCCTACCAACTGGTTTGTATACCATTAAGGTGGGTGGTTCTACTGCTGCTGTGTTGGTGCAGTAGGTTGTTTATTCAAAGTTTTTTACGAAGCGATAGAGGTTGAATGGCTCTTGTTTTTGTCTAGCTTCAATCTCATGGCGAAGGCTTGCCAGGGAAATGTTGCGCATGCGATTTCGTTGAATGAGGCGATAGGCTTTGTCTGACAGTAATTGAATCTTTCGCTCATTGGAAATGCCTTGGGTTTGGTGGGTGTGAATGGCTTCGCTCAATGCCTGAATGCCTGTGCCATCCATAGCGATTGTTTTCACCACTGGAGACTCCCAGGTGCCATCCCCCATCCGATAATGGGCCAATTTTTTTAGGTGATTGGCGAATGCATCCGCCCCATCTCGATCAGATTTGTTGACAACGAAGATGTCGGCAATTTCCATGATGCCACTTTTGAGTGTTTGCACTTCATCACCACTTTCTGGTACGCTCACTACGATGGTGGTATCTGCGATGCCTGCGATTTCTATCTCACTTTGTCCAACCCCCACAGTTTCCACGATGATATGATCAAACTGGGCGTGTTTTAGCACGTCGCAAATTTCGATAATGCTGGTACAAAGGCCACCGAGAGAGCCCCTGGCAGAAACACTGCGGATATAGACTTTGGGGTCGAGGAACAGGCCTGGCATGCGCAGTCGATCACCGAGTAGGGATCCCAAATTGAATGGGCTAGAGGGGTCAACGGCCACGATGGCGGTTTTGAGGTTTTGTGCACTCCAGTGCAGTGCAAGGGCATTAACTAGGCTGCTTTTTCCAGCGCCTGGCGGTCCGGTTATCCCGATAATGGGTGTGGTTCCGTGGAGCTGCTCAAGCAGCTCCACGGAACCGGGATGTTGATTTTCCACCCAGCTGATTGCCCTGGCGATGGCCCTTTCATGGCCGGTGGCAAGGTTTTCGGGGGTTGGGGTAATCGACATACTGCGAAGATATCAAATTAATGCGTGAATGGCGATTGGGGAGGTGTGATTATCCGTGATGGGCCCTAGCAAATGGGGTTTCATCCAGGGCGGTGAATGTTCCATTCATGTACCGGTGATAGCCGGCCATGGCGACCATGGCGGCATTGTCTGTGCAGTAGGCAAAATCCGGGATGTAGGCCAACAGACCTTGTTCTGCGCCCATGGCTTGAAAAGCCTTTCTCAGGGCGCTGTTGGCCGAGACGCCCCCGCTGAGCCCAAGCGAGGCGGGGCGGCGTTGTGAAATGGCCTTTTTTAATCGCTTCATCAAACTGGCAACAATCTGTTGCTGGTAGGATGCACAAACGTGTGCGATTTCCTGCTCCAAAAATTGGGGGTTCGCCTTTTGCTGATCCCTCAAAAAATATAGCAATGATGTTTTTATGCCCGAAAAACTAAAATTTAATCCCTCTGTTTGTGCGTCGGGAAAGGCGTATTTTTTCATGTTGCCCTCCTTGGCTAGTCGATCTACCATCGGACCGCCAGGATATCCCAATCCCATCAATTTTGCAGCTTTGTCGAACGCTTCTCCAGCCGCATCGTCCTGCGTGCTGCCAATGATTTCCATCTTGTCAATCGCCTCTACCCAAATTAACTGGGTATGTCCACCGCTCACCAACAAACACAACATCGGCAATGCCACCTCGTGGTCAATAAACAAAGCCGCCACATGGGCTTGCAAATGGTTGATCCCAATCAACGGTAGGTTATTGGCTATGCAAAGCCCCTTCGCCACATTGTTTCCAACCAACAAAGAACCCATCAGCCCAGGTCCTTGTGTAACTGCAACCGCAGACAAATCTTGGTGAGAAATTCCCGCCTGTTTCAGGGCCTGGTCAATCACCGGAATGATGTTGCTCTGGTGAGCCCTAGAAGCCAATTCGGGTACCACACCACCGTATTGTTCATGCACCGATTGACTCGCCGCTACGTTGGCAAGGATTTTGCCATCGCAAAGCACAGCGGCCGCTGTGTCATCGCAACTGCTTTCAATGCCCAATATAATGGAGGCACTGGGTTTTGGTGGATTCGGGCTGGTCGTCAAAATTTAAATTTGAGAGATTGAAAAATAAGCGTACAAAACTACGGAAGTTTTTGCTTCTGATGTTGCTGTCGTTCCTGCTATTGACGGGAAGCGCAGTGGTTTTGTCGCGCAATCACTGGGTGCAGAATTATTTGGCCCAGCGAATGGTGAATTATTTATCGTCTGAGCTCAAAACCAAGGTGGAGCTTGGGTATGTGGAGATTGATTTTCTGCGGAATATTCGCCTAGAGCGACTTCGTATCTATGATCGGGAGAAAGATACGCTCATAGAAATTCGACAGTTTCAGGCCCGATTGTCGAACATGGATTTCAAGCGCAAAGAGGTTGTATTTAGCCATGTGCATTTGTTCAAAGGGTACCTGAAATTGGGTTATCACACCGCAAAAAGTGATTTCAATATTGATTTTTTGGTGGATTACTTTACACCGCCCGATACCGATACCACCCCGGGAAAAGTGTGGGACATCAAAATGCGCGATGCTCATTTGGAGAAAACCACGTTTTTGTATTTTAACAAAACCAAAAAACCGTACGATAAGCATTTTGATCCCGACTACATGCTGTTTGAGGACATCAATGCGCAGTTAGACTCGGTCATCATTGGAGAGCCCTGGTTTGGAGCGAAGTTGAAAAATATATCGCTCAAGGAACGAAGTGGGTTAACAGTGGTTGATGGATCGTTGAAAACGGTGATTGATCGCAAACATATGCTTTTTACCGATATGCGTTTGAAAACCCCCAAGAGCGAAATTGGTGATCAAGTGGAACTGCGATACAACCGAATGCGTGATTTTGTGGATGTCTACCACAAGGTCATTTTTGATTTTCGTTTGAGTAAGTCGGTGCTGGATTTGGAGGAGCTAAACGCATTCCACGACTGGTTTGATGGACGTAGTTTATCAACATTTGTCAATGGTAGGGCCGTGGGTACTTTGGCGAAAATGGATGTTTCCTCGATTTTGTTGGAATCGCTCACAGACCAAACACGCATCAAAGCCAGTGGTTCGTTGTCGAATCTGCACGATCTCGATAACTTCGAATATCGATTGGATTTGACCGATGCTAGGGTGGCATTGTCTGACCTTAAACAGGTGGTGTATGAGCTGGATTCTATTGCGGCGATTGAATCGGTGGAGGCGGCGGATATATCCGGACAGTTGAGTGGTTCGCTCAATGATGTAACGTTTGATGGCGATTTGGATGCGAATCCCGGTCATTTTGCTGGTCATTTGTTTTTTGATTTTGCGGAAGGCGTTGATGCGATGCAATACGACCTAGATGGCGATTTGCAGGATTGGGATGTTGGGGCATTTGCTGGCAATGGCGTTGATGCCTACATCGATGAATCGCATATTTTGTTGACAGGCGTTGGGATCACACCGGAACAATTAGACTTGGATTTGGATCTGCAACTGCAGCAATATCAGGTGATGGGCAGAACCCTGAAGCAAGTGAATGTGCGCAGCACGTTGGATGAGAAATCGCTCTCGATGAATGTGGTGTCCTCGGATCCGCGTTTTGAATTTGAAGCCGATGCTGTGGTGTTGGACTGGCATGGGAATCCAACTGCCGATGTGAATGTCGTGGCCAATGATGTACAGTTTGATGGTTTGGGTTTGGAATCCTTGCCCCTGGCTTTTAGTGGCACGGCCTCGTTGATTTATGGAGGAGAAGATTTAACCCATTCCAACGCAACGTTGGAAATCAATCAATTGGTCGCAGATCACGGTTCGGTACGATATTTCTGCAACAGTCAGCAGGTCGTGAAAAGCGAGAGCAGCGGATGGTCATTCTCCGGGGACTGGCTCAATGGCGAAATTAGCGAGGGTTTTGACGTGATGCAAACCCAAGCAGTGGCTCAGTATTTATTGCATAATGCAGTGCCAGAGCGATTTGATCCACCTGTAAACTTCAAACCCAGCGATTTTCATTTTGACATTCAATTGGTGCAAACCAGTTGGTTGTCGACGTTTGTGGAGCCATCGCTTCGCAGCGGACCGATTAATTTCGTGGGTGGGTTTAATCAAGCACAGGAAAAAGTGAGTTTGGTTTTAGGTCCGATGGACATCGAATTCAAAGGTGTTGACCTACAGCGCTTAAAATTTGAGGCAAACACAGAAGAAAAGGGCAAAACCTTGTGCTTGGTATCTGCAAGGGAAATACAGGTTGGACAGACCCAATACGATCGTTTCCAAATCAAAGGGATGGTGGAAGATGGGGCGATGCGTTTGGGGTTCGATTTGCACGACAAAAAGAATCGGTATAACGTAAATTTCAACGCCAATAGTGAGGTGAGTAGGGATTCGTTACCTACAGAAATTACGTCGGCCAATTTCCAAATCAACCAAGAACCTTGGCAATTGGATCAGGCATCGCACATCACCCTGAAAAGAGGTAATCGATTGCAAGTGAGTAACTTGATGGTGAATAGTCAGCGCCATTTTGTGGAAATGTATGGCTTGTTGAGTGAGCGAAGTCAGGATACATTTACGGTAGAATTGGGCAATATCACCCCTGAATTGCTGTCACCATTCTTTCCAGCGGGAAGTTTTGATAGTTTGGATTTTCACTTGGGCGGGAAGTTGAAAATTGCCGCTGCACTGGGTCGTTTTCAGTTGTTTGGTCAGCATTACTTGAACGATGTGTCCTACATGGGCTATCGCTACGGAAGTTTTGATGCAGATTTTACGGAAAGCCAGCAGGCGGGAATCATGAATTTGGTTTTTCATGGTAGAAAAGGACCCTTGCGGGAGTTTGCTTTCATTGGGACTTTAGACTTGAATCAATCAAAACCCACCTTGGATGCGATGCTCGATTTGCCGTTAAAGACACCGGTGAATGTGTTGCAGCCCTTTTTGAGCGGGATTGTCACCACCGATGCTGGAACCTTAGACGGGCGGGTGCGGATGCAAGGTCCTTTGGATAATTTGGTGATGCAAGGCAATGTCAATGCAAGAAGTGTAACCTTGGGGGTAGATTATTTGAAGACAAAATATCATTTCGATGCTACGTTTCAGGTGCGCTCGAATGGGATCTTTACGGCTGAACCAATCTTGGTTTTGGGAACTGCGAAGAAAGGCACGGCGAAGGCAACATTGGCATTAACGCACAACCAATTCAAGGATTTGGCGTTGGACTTGAATGTATATGATGCGAAAAATATCCGGGTAATTCAAACCACCGAGGAGGACAATGATCTGTTTTTTGGAACAGCGTGGGGTACGGGAACTTGTAGGATTTCTGGTCCGATCGACAAGGTGAACATCAAAGTGGATATGGCGCCGGGGAAGAACAGTAAATTGAGCATTTTGTACCCAACCATCAGCGCAACATCGGTCGCTGGAAACATAACATTCAGGAATCATTTTGGTCAGGTAGTGAGCAAGCCCAAGGAGCTAGTGAGCAGTGGTTTGGGGAATATTGAAATCAATGTGCGGGCGAATCCAGAGTTGGAGGCGGAATTTTTGATTGATAAAAGACTGGGCGATTTGATTCGCGGACGGGGTACGGGCGATATTCGGATATTGTATGATGATAAGGAGCGATTCTTTTTAACAGGTCAGTATACCATAAAATCTGGGGAGTACGTGTTCTCATTGCCTGGGATCAATGTGTTGACCCAAAAGATCACTTTGGATGAAGGGGGTAAGATTTCTTGGGTGGGAGATCCTTACAATGCAAATTTGAATTTGTCTGGTCGGGTTGAGAAGCGAATTTCCCCCGCGCAGTTGATGATGACTTCGGGTGCAGCATCGGGAACAACCTATCCTCCTACGTTGATTGTGAGTATTCTGAATATCACGGGAAGTTTGCTGCGGCCACAAATTGGCTTTGATTTACAAGCCCCAGAACTTGCTTCAAGTACGGGAAGTAACAGTGAGGTGAATGCGGTAATTCAGCGAATTAGGCAGGATAAAGATGAGGTGATGCGACAATCGGTGGCCTTGCTCATTTTTGGGAACTTCTTGCCGCCATCGTTTTCCAGCGGAAACCCAACCTCGGGGAATGTGATTAGTGGCGCAGGGGTTGCGGGTAATAGTGTGTCGAATATCGCCTCAACCGTCATGAATGACTTGTTTGCGAAATATGGAATTCCTACCCGAATCCAAGTAAATATTGCTGATGTACGAAGTAGGAGTGGAACGGCCAGCAATGCCCAAGTTTTTGTGAACAGTGAGTGGTTTTTGTCTGATCGCTTGCGGTTGGATTTGAATTATGATCCCACGATGGCGATGTTGGTGAATTCTGTGGCCGTGCCTTTCAATTTCAACTTGGAATATATGACGCGCAATGAAAATTGGCGACTGAAAATGTTCTCAAGGAGTAACAATGTAATGCTACAACAGGGCAGTACAACAACGAATGGTGTTTCTGGGAATACCCTGGGAGGTGGCGTGGTGTATCGTCGGGAATTTGAAACCTTCCGCCGAAAGAAAGTGGAGGAAATGCCTGTCAAGGAAGAGAAACAGCCCGAATAAACTACCTTTGACCTAAACCTTGAAACTAGGGATTTTCATATCGGAAACTGTGCGCGTATCGCTGTCGGCCATTCAACAAAATAAGTTGCGGAGTGTGCTTTCTGTGCTGGGGATCACGATAGGTATATATTGTATTGTGGCCGTTTATGCTTTGGTTCATTCTTTGGAGATGAACATCAATCAACAGTTTACAAAGTATGGCACCAACGTGTTGTTTGTGCAAAAGTGGCCTTGGGATGAATTCGGGGGTAATTATCCTTGGTGGAAGTATTTGAGTAGGCCGGTTTCTTCACCTACGGAGGCGAATTTTTTGGAGTCGAAGCTTTCGAAAGATCGCGCAGCGAATGTGGCGTATAACTTTGATCGTCAGGAGAAAGTGGCGGCGAATGGCGTAACGCTCGAGGGGACAACGGTTGTTTGTGTATCGCATGGATACCTGGAGATTCAGAATTTATCGGTGGAGACGGGACGATTGTTTACTTTGGAGGAGAGCAGTGGTGGACAGCCCGTAGCGATTTTGGGCAGTACGATCGCCCAGCAATTGTTTGGAGGTGGCAACGCAGTAGGTTCAAGTATTCGTATCGGGAATCGGGTTTGTAGAATCATTGGTGTTTGTGCGGTGGAGGGGACCAGTATAATCAATAATTCGCGTGATGAGCGGGTGTTTTTGCCATTGAAGATGGGGTTGGGGATGTATTCTTTTCGCGAGAACGACAATGCCCAAGTGATGGTTCAGGCCAAGGCAGGTGTTGATTTGGATGATTTAGCGGTAGATGTTACGCAGTTGATGCGACAGTATCGCAAATTAAAACCTGGCAAAGAGGCCAATTTTGCGGTGAATAAAATGACCATGATTACGGATGCGGTATCACAATTGTTTACGCAAATCAAGAATATTGGTATTGTCATTGGAGGATTTGCGATGATTGTGGGTTGTTTTGGCGTGGCGAACATCATGTTTGTGAGTGTGAAAGAACGTACAAAAGAAATAGGCATTCAAAAGGCATTGGGCGCGCCCCATTTGTTTATACAATTTCAATTTCTATTGGAGGCCATTTGGCTTTGTATCATCGGCGGGGTGATTGGGATGTTTTTTGTTTGGCTCACCTTTTTGGGGTTGAATGCCGTATTGAGGGAAACCATGGGCGAAGGATTCGCGTTGGTTTTGAGTGCGTCAGATGCGCAATTGGGTGTTTGGGTTTCGGCATTGGTTGGGGTGGTGGCTGGTTTTATTCCTGCGACTCAGGCGGCTAGGTTGAATCCTGTTGAGGCAATGCGGGCCAAATAAGTGGCTTGTAAATAACCGGTTAATCTTCTGTAATTTTCTTGTTTAAACAACGATTTTAAAAATTGGGTTGTTTCTTTGTAGTTGAAATGATGAATTGGAGAAAATGGGCGCTTAGTCTCGGGTTGTTGATGGGTTTGGGTAAGTCGCTTTTGGCGCAGCCCATGGGCACAGGATCGATGCCACAGCAAGCGAATCGGATGGCAGTGGTGAGTGGCAAGGTGCTGGATTCTACGTCGTTGAAGCCTTTGAATTTGGTGGTGGTTGAGTTGGTGAAGTTGGGTGAGAAGCCATTGTTAGAGGGTGGATTGACGGACACTACGGGTGTGTTTCGCGTTTCTGTACGTTCGGGCTTCGGGAAATATGTCCTCAAGTTAACGGCGGTGGGGTATCCGGTGTTGGAAATCGCCGATACGATAGTGTTGAGTGAGCAACAGCCATTGTTTAATTGTGGTACGATTTGGATGAACCGTTTGGAAGGTGTTGCCGAAAAAATGGAAGGCGCTGAAATTCGAGTATCGGGCCCAGTGATTGAAAATAAAATAGATCGTTTGGTTTACAATGCCGGACAGGATATCACAGCCAAGGGCGGCTCGGCATCCGATTTATTAGCCAAAGTGCCGATGGTAGAGGTGGATATGGACGGGAATGTATCAATTCGCGGCAGTCGGAATTTACGTGTGTTGATCAATGGCCGTCCGTCAGGTATGATGGCAGGCAGTGTTGCTGATGCATTGAGATCTTTGCCTGCGGATGGAATTGATAAAATAGAAGTCATTACAAACCCCAGTGCCAAATACGATGCTGAAGGTACTGCCGGTATTATTAATATTATCTTAAAGCAGGTTAAGCTTAAGGGGAAAACAGGTAATGTGTCGAGTGGTTTGGGTACCCGCAGTGCGAATTTAAGCAGTGATGTATCGATTCAAAATGGCAGTACCAACTTTACTGTGCGTTTGGGCGGTCACTTTTGGCGTTCATGGGGCAGCGGATATACCAATAGAACGAATGCTATTCAAGGAGTAGGATATGCATTGCGTCAAGATAATACGGTGAAGAATTGGGGTGGGGGACCGCGACTGACGTTGAGTTCAGATTTTCAATTGGATAAAACCAGTGCCTTATCGGTGAGTACCACGTTTAGTACGCGGATGCGAAACTCCGACAACAAGGTAAATACGCTAACAGGATTGGATCAGCAGCCCTTGGATTTTTTATGGCGTCAGGTGACGGACAATTTTACCTACACACTGGGATTGGATGCCAACGTTGATTACAGGAAGACATTCAAAAAGGTAGGAAGGGAATTGGGAATATCGATGCAGTACAGCGGGAGTCAAGACAATACCGATTATTCCTTTTTGCGCTACAATCAATTGGGTAATGAAACCCGCAAGGAAACCAGTTTGAATATTGGGAAAAACAATGAAGTTACTGCCCAGATAGATTTTACAGAACCTTTGCATCCAAAAGTGATCTGGGAAGTGGGTCTGAAATCAACACTTCGTTCGGTGAAAAGTGATTATCATTTCGACAGTTTTAATTACGCTTCATTGAGTTATTCTTCCATTGAAGATCGGAACAATCAATTCGACTATTACCAAAATGTGTATGGCGGGTATTCTCAGTTTACATACAATGTGAGTTCACTGTATTCCTTCAAGTTGGGAGGTAGGTATGAAGCCACGGAGTTTGGAGGGGTGTTATATCAACCCACCAAAGAATCTTATAAGGGATTGTCGTACCAAAATTTTATCCCCTATGTGAACGTGAATCGGAAATTGGGTAAAGGAGGGTATTTGCGTGGGACATATACGCAACGAATTCAGCGTCCCAGTTTGTTTTATTTGAATCCCTATACCAATTTCTCGGATCCTTTAAATATTACCACGGGAAATCCACGATTGAGTGCGGAGGTATCGAATAATTTTGAAGTGTCTACGGGTAATTACGGCGCGGCAGGTGGTTGGGGCGTGAATGTATTTCACCGCAGAATTGGCAATGCCATTGAAACGATTCGCTCTGTTGGTCAAGACAAAGTATACCGTACAACTTACGGCAATATTGGGTTGAACTATACCACAGGATTTGATGTGAATGCCAATTTGAAAGGGAAATGGAAAGGTCGTGATTGGACGGTCAATTTTAATGGTGGATTGGGCTGGGTAGATATTCGCAGTGGACAGGACACGGGGTTGTTGAAAGGGGCTAGAAATCAAGGGATTACGTATAATGCGGGTATTCGCTCTAGTTTGAAATTCAATAAGTACTGGCAAATGGAGTTGTGGGGTAGATTCAACGCGCCCACATTTACGTTACAGGGTACGGCAACAAATTGGTTCTTTCACATGATCGGTGTGAAGCGACGGTTTAAAAATGACAAAGGTGGTTTTGGTTTTGGGTTAGATAATCCTTTTATTCCAAGGACGGATTTTATCACCAAGGCGAGCGGACAGGATTTTAATTATTACAATCTTCAGCGCATCAACATGTGGGGGGTGCGGGTGAATTTTGATTATAAGTTTGGTTCTATGACGATTGAGAAGCCGAAGCCGGTGTTAAGAAAGTTGCAGAATGACGACTTGAAGCCAGCGGGTGGATAAGAAGGTATGTAACTTGTGGATTAGTTAGCCACGGTGGAATGAGGAATTGAGAAACTAAAAAATAGATTTGCGATATGGAAATTACGGGTAAAATTGTACAAACATTGCCAAAACAGACTGGTAATGCAAAAAATGGTAGCACATGGGAAAAGCAGGAATATATCATTGAGGTTCCCGGTCAATATCCTAAGAAGGTTTGTTTTAACCTTTGGGGAGATAAAATTGCTAAATTCAACATTCAAAATGGTGATGATTTGACCATTGCTGTAGATGTGGAAAGCCGCGAATACAATGGCCGTTGGTATACAGACATCCGTGCTTGGAATGTTACAAAGCAAGGTGCGGCGCCTTCTGTTGGAGGTAATAATTCATTGCCAAATTTTGATGCTTCACCAGTGGGTGATTCATCGTCTTCTAGCAATGCAGCGAGTCCTTTTGAGGAAGATGACTTGCCATTCTAAGGCATTTTAAATTGTCATAAAATCTTCATGGCGGCGTTAAATGGCAACGTAAACGCCGAACAACGCGTCTAATACACTAAATTTGTATTATTCTTTGAGATTTATGAAGGTTTTATTACAACGACTTAGCACAAAATCGACACTTTTATTAGCGATTTTATTGTCTGCTTTTGCACCGGCGGTGGATGCTGCAAGTTATTATGTCTCTAAATCGGGGAATGATGCGAACAGCGGTTCTACCTTGGCTTTAGCTAAACTAACCATTACGGCGGCTGCGAATGCGGCTTCAACGGGTGATGTGATCTACATTAGTACAGGTTACTACGCTGAAACCGTGTCGGTTGGTAAATCAATGAACTTCATGGTGGATAGTGTTCAGGTTGACGAACTGTCCATGGCTGCTTCGGGTATTACCCTCACCATTGACGGGAATGCCAATGAAAAGTCGTTCAACATCAAGACCAAGTTGACATTGACGGATGGACTGGTGAAAATCGGTTCATCTTTGAATGCTTTTAGAGCATTGGATGGTTGTACGGTTGGTTCGGGCTCCAAAACGAGTTACGTAGATGGTGCTGTGCATATTGGATTGACAAGTGGTTCAACCACCATGACTTTCCCTGTGGGTTCTGGTGCAGATTACCGTCCGGTATCGATTTCTTTCAGTAAATCGAATGCGAATTTGACATATTTTTGGTTTCAAGCCAAAGCGGGTGCGGCCCCTGGAAATGGTTCTTTGCCCACGGGTATTCGCAATTATTCTAAGATTAATCATTTTGTGGGTGGCACAGTTCCGGCGTTGGCGACCAATGCATCAAACTTTGCGGTGACCTTGCGTTACGATTCAGTTTCTTCCGATGATGGGGTGTTTGAAACTTCTACATTGAGAGTACTGGGATATACATCGTCAACTACATGGGCCAATTTGGGGGGCACTGGTAGCGTAACAAGAAAAGGCCAAATTCAAACAAATAGCTTGTCAACCTTGGGCGGTACTTTTGCACTGGCATGTAGTTTTAAGGTGTTGTCGGCCACAGAGCGTATGACTGGTATCAATTTGTTGGGTGATTTAGAACCTCATGCGGCCTATAAATTAGTTGGACGTTGTTCAGCTGATACCCTCAAGTTTACAGATTTGACACGCAGTAAAACGGCAATACTATCTTATAAATGGTCTTTCGGAGAAGCAGGTTCTACGAGCAATAGCGCGACAACAAGAAATGCAGTTCACAAATACTCTACTTCTGGTACCTACAGAGTGAGTTTGGTGACGATAAACGCCGATAACTACATTGATTCATGGGTTCAGATGGTTACGGTTTATGCCTCTCCATTTATTTTGAAAACAGTGAATAATGTTTGTTCTGGTGAACAAACGACCATGACGGATTTTTCGCAAGCCAATGGTGAAACGATTACGGGTTGGAATTGGAACTTGGGCGACGGTCCGCCGGCAACAATCAAAACATCAAAAACATTTAATCATACTTACACGACTTCTGGGGTATATAAAGTCATTTTAAAGGTTACTACTGTAAATGCTTGTGCTTCTATTGATACGTTCGACTACATAGTGCATGCCAGTCCTGCTATTGTGTTTGATCCCAAAGATGTATGTTTTGGACAATCCGTGTTTTTAGATGATCAGAGTACGGTGTCTGTGCCTGATTTGGTTTCCGCGCGCAAATGGGATTTGGGTGATGGTTTTACAAGCACAAGTAAAACGATTAGCAGAAAATATGCTGCACCGGGTCTGTATTTCGTAAAGTTAACTTCCTATTCAAACTATATCGGACAAAAAGGAGCTTGTAGAGATTCGTTGACAAAGCCAGTTCGCGTGTATGCCTTGCCTGATGTGAGTTACACCCAGTCTCATACCTGTTTTGAAGAGGAAACCGTGTTTACCGACAACACCAATATCATGAACCCTGATTACGCTGCGACGTATGCTTGGACATTCGGTGACGGTGGTTCAGATACCACTATGTATGGTGCACGTTATACGTACACCGCTGCGGGTGCATACAAAACCCGTTTGACCGTGGTTTCTAATGCGGGTTGTATTGGTACAGATACACTTACTGTATATGTGCATCCCAAGCCAGTGGCCGGCTACACGGTAAAAGAAGTTTGTTTTGGCGATTCTACGGCCTTCACGCGTACAGGACAATTGAATCCTAATTTGGAAGCCAAAATGACCTATAATTGGTTGTTTGATGGCAACTTGGCTTATTTTACCAAAACCCCCAAAGTTTTGTTTGCCGCCCCTGGAACACATACTGTTGTATTGGTGTCGAAAACAAATGAGGGTTGTATGGATTCAGCTGTGGGAAATGTAAGGTCGTTCTACATGCCCAATCCCCAGTTCACCCTCGATAATACAATTACGCCCAATGATTCAATACAGTGTTTCAAGAATAACTTGTTCACTTTTAATTTTTCTGTGAGCATCGACCCTAACGATACTTTGTTGAATACCGCTTGGAGTTGGGGCGATAAACAAACAGAAATGCCTGCGAGCAATTCAACCCACAGCTATGCAGATACCGGCATGTACACTGTGAAATTGTATGGTTGGTCAATCAACGGTTGTGCCGACAGTATGGTTAAGCAATACGTGGTGAATCCATCGCCAACAGCGAAGTTCTATCATGAGGGTACTTGTGTGCCTGATACCATTCGTTTCTTTGACACCGCATCGATCTCAAGTCGTCCTATCGCTATCCGCAAATGGAATTTCGGCGCAGGCACAGTTTTCGGACCTGCACCAAAGAAGAATTTTTACACCACCGCAGGGCCTCATGATGTTACCTATACCATTGAAAACGATTTGGGTTGTGTAGACTCAATCACACAATCACTGAGTTTTGTTGTTAAGCCGATCATTAACTTCAACTACACAGGTAGTATGCCTTTGTGTAAGGGGGATAGCATCGACATCACAGCAGGGGGTGCAGATACCATTCAGTGGGTAGCTACTGGAGATACGAACAGAACTCAAAAGTTCTTTGGAAAAGGTTGGTATAAGGTGAAAGGGACTACAGGTATTTGCGCAACCATAGATTCTGTGCAAGTATTGGCGTTCCCTACAGCGAACATTGTAGTGTATCGCGATACCACCATTTATCGTGGAAAACGCGCCAATTTGTGGGCGACCGGTGCCAACAATTATTGGTGGACAGATAGTTCAACCTTAAATATCGGACATGGTGATACAGTGATTGCACGTCCTTTCGAAACCCGCACATACTACGTTTCTGGTACAGACTCAAACGGTTGTAATGATGTAGATTCAGTGTTGGTGACGGTTGTAGATCCGCCATTGGTGAGAATTCCCAATTTGATTACACCCAACGGTGATAACGAAAATGATTTCTGGGACTTGACTGAGTTGGCTGAGATTGATTTGTTTGATATCAGAATTAGCGATCGCCAAGGAAAATTGGTTTATTTCACCAATGCATACAAGAACGATTGGCAGGCAGTGGATAATCAGAACATCGATTTGCCCGCCGGAATTTATTTTTATTACATGAAGAACCGTATCAACGGGGAAGAATTTAGAGGTTACATTCAAGTGATTCGATAAGCACAAGATGAAAAAAATTAGCATTATTTCGGCCTTAGCACTTTGTGTTGGTGGACTGACAGCCCAAATGGGTGCCAAAATCGACCAGTTTTACATGGATTATTCATTGATTAATCCTGCGGCGATGAATACGCACGATCAAGGCCATGTGACCTTGTTGTATAATAAAATGTTTTCTGCAGTGCCAGGTTCTCCGCAAACAACTGTTTTAAACGTTGCGATGCCAGTGCCCTCGAAAAACACAGGGTACGGTTTGTACTACATGCGTGAACGTGTTGGATTTTCAGAAATGCACAACGCGTATGCAACCTATGCCTATTCATTTCCTATTGCAGGGACAACCAATTTGAATTTGGGTGTGAGTGTGGGTGCATTGTCGCAAAATTTCGACATGTCTAAAGCCATTTACATCAGTGGCAATGATCCAATCATCAAATCATTGTTGTTAACACCTCCGGTTACCCGTGCCGATTTGCGAGCTTCTGCTTTCATCAATGGTGAAAAGTGGTTTGCCGGTGTGGCGATGTCTCGATTGACCAAGCCAAGATTCGATTACGTTTACTATAACTATACGTCGGCTTATCAAATGCAATCGCAAGGAAGTTTGATGTTCGGATATAACATTGATTTGGGCGACGATGTTACGTTGAAGCCAGCTTTATACGCCAGTGCTTACGATTTCAATTATTTCCGATTGCAGTATAACGTATCGATGTGGTACCAAGAGAAATTCTGGTTTGGGGTAGGCGGGAATGATATCGGACAGATTGGTGCGAACATCGGTTTCTCTCCACAAGACGATATAAAAGTGTCATATTCTTACAATACGCCAACTGGCGGACAAAGAATCGCATTGGGTAACTCACATGAGTTTCACACCTTTATCGGTTTTGCGGCTTTGGGTGGTGGTGCACGTTCTGGAGGAAAATCTGGAAACGACGAAGGTGATGCAGATGTGAACAGCGCAAATGGGGGTGAAGGCGAAGATGGTGAGGGCAATGCCAATGTGCGTTCAAATGGTAAAAATGGTAACGGTGATGGCGATGGTAATGGAGGATTTGGAATGAGTAAAGAGGCAACCATTACGAGTTTGGAAGACATGAAAACCATGGGTATGGGCAATGATACATCCAAAATCAAGTTGCCTGCCATTGAAAAGGTTAAGCCAGGGCCTGGGTTCTATTTGGTTGCGGGGTTGCACAGTTCAGAGGCCAAAGCAAACAAACAAATCAAGGATTTGTATAAGAAGGGTGTATTGTCTTACAAGATTTACGATCCAACAAACAAGAGTTATTATGTGTATTTGAAGGATTTTGCTTCAGAAAAAGATGCGAACCGTGGAATCTTCTATTACGAATCTTCAGTTCCACAGGTGTGGATCAGGGAAGTGAAATAGACAAAAGATATTGTATTTAACAAGAAGGGCCACGCAATTGCGTGGCCCTTCTTGTTATTACAGAACTTATTTCAGTGTAAATGCGTAGTTGATGAGATTGGCTCCCATGCGCAGCGCTTGTTGTCGCACCGCTTCCGGATCTTTGTATACTTCCGGATCCTCCCAGCCATTTCCTAAATCACATTCATAATCATAGAAGCAAATCAGCTTTCCTTCCCAAAACAATCCGTATCCAACGGGTGGTTTGCCTTCATGTTCATGGACTTTGGGTAATCCGTTGGGGAACTTGAAGGTGCCTTGGTAAATGGGGTGTGAAAATGGGACAGCTTGAAATGAAAGCTCGGGGAACACTTTTTTCATTTCGCGTTTTACGAAAGGGTCCATCCCAAAGTTGTCGCAAATATGCAAAAATCCGCCACTCATGAGGTAGTTGCGCAAGTTCGCGGCTTCGGCTTCGGTGAAAACAACATTGCCATGCCCAGTCATGAAGATAAATGGATATCGAAACAAGTCGGTTGATCCAACCTCCACAACCGATTCACTGGTGGCGAGTTGTGTATTTAAATATTGATTGGCAAATTTTGCGAGATTGGTGAGGGCGGTTCTGCTGCTATACCAATCACCGCCGCCATTGTATTTGAGTCTCGCCAAAGCCAAGGGCTTTGGCGAGACCATCATCCACTCATAATCAGTGAGATTCACCACGCCAGAACGATAAGAAATTCCTGTAGCAGGTGAAGTGGTAATGGTTTTGATGGGGTAAAAATTGGATGTCGCACCGGAAATTTCTGCTCCGGCCATCGAAAGGAGTAACGCACCCAATACGCGTTTCATGGTTATTTAATGAAGAACCAATACGTTAAGAAGATCGTTCCTAAAACAATTCTATAGTATCCAAACACGGCAAAGCCCTTGGCTTGAATGTATTGAATGAAGAATTTTACGGCGAAAAATGCGGTGATGAAACTGATGACATTACCAATAAGTATGTCGTTCATTTGCTGAGTAGTGAGACTGTCCCAGTGTTTTAACATCTTATATCCACCTGCTGCTGCAAGTGTAGGTAGTGCCAACAGGAATGAAAACTCTGTGGCTGCATGTCTGCTGAGTTTGCCTTGTAAACCGCCTGCGATGGTTGCTGCGGAACGACTCACACCGGGTATCATAGCCAGGCACTGGAACAGTCCAATTTTGATACATTCAATGGGTTTGAGATCTTCAATTTCTTTGGTTCCGGGAGGGAAGATTTTTTCAATTCTCAGCAAAACAAATCCAAAAATGATGAGCGTGATTCCGGGAATCCAAGGCGCTTTTAGCATTTGTTCAAGTAGGTCGTCGAACAAGAATCCCAACACCGCAGCGGGAATAAAGCCCATGATCAATATGGGGTAAAGTTTTAGCGCACTGGCACTAAAGAACTTTTTCCAATACAAGGTTAAAACGCTGGCTATCGCACCAAATTGAATCGCGATGAGGTAGGTTTCGTGCTCATTTGCACCCATGCCGAGCCATTCTCGTGTTAGCATGAGGTGGCCAGTGCTACTCACCGGTAAAAACTCGGTAAGTCCTTCCACAACACTGAGAATCAAATTCTCAATCCAAGTCATGGATTAGGCAGCTTTTTTCTTGTAAAAAATGGCAACAATGCCCAAGATGAATCCCACAAATACAACAATGGGCGCCACGGTTAATTTGGTGCTGTTGTAGATGTCTTCGGTGCCAGACATTAGGGCAAATCCAATCACCAATACCAGAATTGAAACTCCTGTAAGGATATAATTCATTGGGCCAAACAACATAGGTTGTGCCTTGGTTTCCGTTTTTGTAGTTTTATTTTTTAACGCACTCATGGTTATTAATATAAATTTTCAATTTTGGTTCTCAAGTATCTACGCGTGCTGAGCCAACTTCCGAACGATGCCAAAATTAATCCAAATATCGATACGGACACGCAAATTATCAAAAGTTCATTCAGTCCGATATGCTGGGTGAAATCATTGATGATGGCGAAATCTTCAAAAACGATGGGCAGACCATAGAAAACAGTGAGTAGAGAGCCCATGGCAATGGGGATGGCGATGAGTGAATATCGCACAAAATTCATCACGTAGGGTTTCACGATAAAGGTGTTGGTGGCGCCTACTAACTGCATGCTTTTGATCAAGAATCGGTTTGCGAATATGCTCAGTCGCGTGGCGCTTTGTATCAATGCAATGGCGATGAGCAAAGCAATGGCCGAAGACGCTCCAAAAATCCATTGAAGGCGTTGTACGTTCGCTGTCATATTTTCTACCCAGTTGCGCTGATAGATGACATCTTCAACCTGCGGCAGTGTGCGCAAATGTTTGGATTCTTTGTCGATGAATTGAATGTTCGCGTAATCGGCTTTGGGGTATAATTCCAAACTCAATGGCAGTGCGATGTTCTCAGCGAAAGACAAAATTTCACCATCGTATTTATCGCCCATCTCCTTCATTCCTTCGGCGGGGGTGATGTATTTGGTCGTTTTAATCCATGGCTCTTGCTTTAATTTGCTTTCTAGGGCTTTGACCTGGGCGGGGGTGGTTCCATCCATGAAATACAAATCAATGCTGGAACTCTCCATCAAGTGCTTGCTCAGGCCTTGAAATCCAACCAAGGAAAATCCCAACAATCCCAACATGAACATGACGGCCGACAAGGAAATGATGGATGGCCAAGCACTGGGTTTTCTGCGGGTATTTGTCATTTTGCGTGATTTACTGCGAAGATGCAACGAATTTGGAAGGTTTTGAATGGAAAGTTATCCGCATCTGTGGGGTTTGAATGTGGAATTATACGCATCGACACTTGCAGCCAGAAATTGATGGATGGGATGTTTTTTTTGGGCGATGATGGAAAAATGACATCGGCTTATAACAACATTTTCGTTGGAATCCTTGTCTGTTAGTTGTAAATTTGAAAATTAATCGATAATGTTCAAAAAACTGTGGATATTGGTGTGTCTGAATGCTTTGTTGGCAGGCGCTGTATATGGAGCGGAACCAACGACAGCGGCATCAAATTTGGCAGCTGGGACAATTACCTGTAAAACGGTTCAATTGACGTGGACATCAGGCAATGGTGCATGGCGGATCGTTTTGATGAAAGAGGCGAGTGCAGTGAATGCAACCCCAACCGATAATTCTTCCTATTTGAGTAATTCTGTATTCGGAACTGGTCAAGAATTGGGTACCGGTAATTTTGTCGTTTTCAACAATATCACCAACAATTGTACGGTAACGGGATTGAAACCCAATACACAGTATTATGTGACTGTATTTGAGCACGATGGTGTAGGCCCTGATTATCTTACTTCGAAAACGGCTACCGTAAGCTTTAAAACCAACAACTTGGTGATGGGCTTTACCTATAAGGGTACCACCGATAGTTGTGAAAAGACCAATAAAATTACATTTACCAATACCAGTACCGCAACATTTGGTTGGATCAAATACACCTGGATTTTTGGTGATGGCACCCAAGATACCGGGGTGAACATTACGCATACATACAATAAAGGAGGAAACTTCTCTGTGAACTTGGTTGCTTCACCTGCTTTGGGATGTATTGACGTTGCGACTTCTACAAAATCTATTTTTATTGTGCCTCGCCCTGTAAGTAAGCCCTTCGAGAAAAATGCGGATACTGTGCAGTGTTTTGAGGGACATATTTTTAAGTTGGACGACAATACGCAGTTAGCGAAGATTCCCAAATGTGCTTACATCCGAACATGGTATTTTGCCGATGATGATAGTGCAACCATTCCCAACCCCAGTAAGTCTTACGCCAAACCCGGGAAGTATCGCATCCATTACAAAAGCGAAACCCTTTATGATAACTTGCCAACCGGTTGTACAGATACAGCCAACATGTGGGTAAGGGTTGTGCCAAGTCCATCCAGTGGTATTTCGATTAACGACAGCATTCAGTGCTTGGCGGGTAATAAATTTGATTTTGACAACAAATTCCCTGGATTGGTTTCTTTCCGATGGGATTTGGGTGGAGGAATTACCGGTACTACCAAAACCATATCGCGCAGTTTTGCGGCGGTGGGTGATTATCCCATCATCCATGAAGCAACCAGTGTTGACGGCTGTTCAGGTATTGATACCGTGATAGTGAAAGTTAAACCAAACGTGGATCCTTCGTTTACCGGATTGCCAGCTACGGCTTGCCAAGGTGGCCCAGCGATTACGTTGACGCCTACTACTGCTGGCGGATTCTTTTACGGTCAAACCTTTACGGGTAATTCATTTCAGCCAACGTCTACCGGTGTCGTAAAGATTAAATATGTAGTGGCAGATCAATACTGTCCTGATAGTTCTACCCAATCCATCACAATCCAACCAAAGCCTGTGCTTAATTTGGGCAAGGATACCACCTTGTGTAATGGTGCATCTACTGATTTAACGATTTTGATTCCTGGTACAGTGCTGTGGAACGATGGTTCTTCTTCCAATGTTAGAACTGTTTCTGCCGCTGGGATCTATGGTGCGGTCGTGAACAATAGCGGTTGTATTGCTACGGATTCAATTAATATCAAAGTGAATTCAAGTCCGATGGTAACCTTGCCCATCGATACCATTTTGTGCCAAGGTTCTATTGTAAAATTGGTGGCTCCTTACATGCCGAATACCAATATTTTGTGGAGCACGGGTTCAACTGATACCGTGATTTACGTTAGTGCGGCCGGTAATTATTCTGTAACCATTTCCAATGCTTGTGGTAGTGCCACAGACGATGTTACGGTTTCATTGATGATGGGCGACTGTGATTTGTTTATCCCAACGGCGTTTACACCCAATGGTGATGGCAGAAACGAAACCTTCAAGATTTTTGGTCGAGGCGCTAACCCTACATTGTTCAAAATATACAATCGTTGGGGTGAAAAAATATTCGACAGTGAAACAGCAGGTAGCTACGAATGGGATGGTTATTTCCAGGGTGCTGTATGTCAGGAAGGCCTTTATACCTTCATTTATCGCTACGAATTGAAGACGGGCGATCGCGTTCGCCGCAAGACCATTTCAGGAAACGTGCTGTTGATGCGTTAGAAAGTGGGTAAGTAGTGGTAAAAACTCTCTAAAAGTTATTTTCTCCTCCGCGTTGGGTGTTGTAATTTTGTGCCACATGGTACATCAACCCGCCACCGTAGAACAAGCCAAACAGTTAGGTCTGTTGGAAGAAGAATTTCACAAAATTTGCGACATACTCGGTCGTCAGCCCAATTTTACTGAGATTTCTGTTTACTCTGTAATGTGGAGTGAGCATTGTAGTTATAAGAACTCAATCGTTTGGTTAAAGACCTTGCCAAAATCCGGCTCAAAAATGTTGGCCGAAGCTGGGGAAGAGAACGCGGGATTGGTAGACATTGGTGATGGATTGGCTTGCTGTTTTAAAATAGAAAGTCACAATCACCCCAGTGCCATTGAACCTTACCAAGGTGCAGCAACGGGCGTTGGTGGTATCAATCGCGATATTTTCTCTATGGGAGCAAGGCCTATCGCTCAATTGAATTCGCTCAGATTTGGTAACATCGCCACCGATCGTACCCAATGGTTGGTGAAAGGTGTCGTAAAAGGTATTGGAGATTATGGCAATGCTTTCGGTATCCCCACTGTGGGTGGCGAAGTGTACTTCGATGATTGCTACGAACAAAACAACTTGGTGAATGCCATGAGCGTGGGAATCGTTGGCGTTGGAAAAAGTATTTCTGCCGGTGCAGGTCCTGCCGGAAACCCCGTGTATATTTTTGGATCAGCAACAGGAAAAGACGGTATTCACGGTGCGGCATTTGCCTCCAAGGATATGAGTGAAGATAGTATCTCCGATTTGCCATCTGTGCAAGTAGGCGATCCTTTCTGGGAAAAGTTGATCCTTGAAGCAAGCATGGAAATCATTGAAACCGGCGCTGTTGTTGGTATGCAGGATATGGGTGCGGCGGGTATCACCTGCTCAACCAGCGAGATGAGTGCCAAGACCAACGTAGGAATGGATGTTTGGTTAGATAAGGTGCCGATGCGTCAGCCCGACATGAAAGGTTGGGAATTGCTATTGAGTGAGAGTCAAGAGCGCATGTTGGTGATTATCGAAAAGGGTCGCGAGAAGGAAGTTGAAACCATCCTAGAAAAGTGGGATTTGACCTATGCCCACATTGGCATGGTAACAGATACCGAGCGTGTACGATATTTCATGGGCGATGTGTTAGAGGCCGATATCCCAGCGCAGTCATTGGTGCTTGGCGGTGGAGCTCCTGTGTATCATCGCACTTGGGCAGAACCTGCCTATTTGAAGGAAATCGCTGCGTTTGACTTGAATGCGGTAACGGATTTGACCATGGAGGAAGCCAAAAGCGCGGCTTTAAGATTGTGTGGTGAGCCCAATATCGCCAGCAAACGTTGGATATATGAACAATATGATTCAATGGTAGGGACGATCAACGAATCAACCAATTTGCCATCAGATGCATCTGTAGTGAAAATCGCAGGTACCAATAAAAGTTTGGCATTAACCGTGGATTGTAACAGTCGCTATGTGCATGCGGATCCCAACAAAGGTACCCAAATTGCAGTATCTGAGGCGGCGAGAAACATTCGCTGTACCGGTGGTGTGCCCACTGCCATTACCAACTGTTTGAATTTTGGTAATCCTTACAACGAAGAAGTTTATTATCAGTTTAAAAACGCCATCGAAGGTATGGGCGAGGCTTGCAGAAAGTTCGATACCCCAGTGACCGGTGGAAACGTGAGTTTTTATAATCAGAGTACCAACGGACAGGCGGTTTATCCGACACCAACCATTGGTATGGTAGGCATCATTGAAGATCCATCGCACCGTATGAGCATTCCATTCAAAGCGGCAGGTGAAGCGATCGTTTTGTTGGGTGCTACCCGCAATGACTTGGGAAGTTCGCAGTATATCGCCAAAGTAAAAGGTGTTGCACAGAGTCCATGTCCAACTTTCGACTTAGACGAGGAATTCGCTTTGCATCAGTTGTTGGAAACCTTGGCCAAAGAGCAGGCGGTGTCTTCAGCACATGACGTGAGCGAAGGCGGGTTGTTTGTTACCTGTTTCGAAAGCGCATTGGCGGGCGGTACTGGGTTTGATTTGTGTACAGAGCGCGGCTTGCGTTTGGATGCCGGATTGTTCGGTGAAAGCCAAAGCAGGGTAGTGGTTTCTGTTTCGCAGTCGGGCTTAGATCGTTTGATGAAGCTTGCGTCAGCAGCAGGTGTTACGGCTACTCACGTAGGTACTGTTTTGGGCGATGCTCAAGTCATCATCAACGGCGAGTCATGGGGTGAAATGTCAGCATTTGCCAACCCCTACGGATCGGTGATTGCTTCTTACATGAATTAATTTTAGGCCATGACAACCTTCAGCTATTGGGAGCAACAATGCTTGGATAGTGTGGATTGGGTTGTGGTGGGTGCGGGCTTGGTTGGTTTGCAATCGGCCCGAAAACTCAAAGAGTCTTTCCCTCAGCAGCGGGTGGTTGTCATCGATGCACATGCATTGGGTGGTGCGGCTAGTTTGCGCAACGCGGGATTTGTTTGCTTCGGCAGTGCCGGAGAAATGCTCGATGAAATAGAAAGAACGTCGGAATCCGAGGCGTTATCGCTGTACAACAAACGGTTTCAAGGGATACAGCGATTGATGGACCGGTATGGACATGATCGCTTGGGATTTGAACCCACTGGTGGGATGGAAGTGTTTTCGGCGCAGGAGGCAGATGGTGCAGAGCGGGTAATTGACGCGCTGGGTTATTTGAATGGGTTGGTTCGGTCGGTACATGGAAGCGATGCATTTCTGCTTTGCGATGCTGCAAAAACCGGAATGAATGTCTATCAAAAGGGCATCATGGCTCCGGCGGAGGGCGGAATACAGACACACTTGTTGTATCGGGCGGTGCGGGAAGATGCCATCGCTCAAGGTGTTGAAATTTATGAAGGTATTCGCGTGATTGGATGGGAAGATACCTCAGTTGGGGTTCAAGTGTCGCTTGCGCAAGGCGGGGTGATTCGGGCCAGCAGAATGTTAATATGTACCAATGGATTTACCAGGGATTTGATTCCAACGGTGGCAGTGGCACCAGCAAGGGGACAAGTGTTTGTCACAGAGTCGCTAGGCTCTTTGCCGTTTCAAGGGATTTATCACGCAGATCAGGGGTATATCTATTTTCGTTCTCTGGGCGATCGCCTGTTGATTGGCGGCGGTAGAAATCGCGATTTTGTGGGTGAAGAAACCATGGATATGGATGTAACCAAACCGTTTGAGCAATATTTGAAAACGTATGTGGAAACAGTGATATTACCCGGGAAATCGGTGCGGTTTGAATATGGTTGGTCGGGCATCATGGGGATGGACAACAATCGAAATCCATTGATCGGTTGGCATAGTGACCATGTGTGTTTGGCAGTGAGAATGGGAGGCATGGGCGTGGCGTTAAGCGCTTGGGTTGCAGAGGAGGTAATAAACGTTGTGCGGGACGATAAAGGGATATAAATTCATTAGACTTTGAATTAAAAAGATGGCCATCGACAATCACGAAATCGTAAAAGCGCTTCAGTTGTACGCCAGTTTGGCGGAGTTGCACGAAGAGAACCCCTTTAAATATAAGGCCTTTGCCTCGGGGGCTTTCAATTTGCGAAAAATCAAAGAGCCGCTGAGCGATTTGCAAGAATCGCAACTTTTGCAGATTCCAGGCGTTGGAAAATCGGTGGCAAAAGCCATCGTTGAATACGCTGCTGAGCGAAGGTTTCAGGCATTGGAAGCGTTGTTGTCTGTGACGCCCAGTGGATTGATTGGAATGCTTGGGGTGAAGGGTTTGGGTCCGAAAAAAGTTCGGTTGATATGGCAAGATTTGGGTATCGAAACGGTGGAAGAATTGTTTGATGCTTGTCGACAAAATCGGTTGGTGGAGGTGAGTGGTTTTGGATACAAAACCCAGCAGTCGATTTTGGATGCGATATCATTTTCATTTGCAGCCAGGGGGAAGTTCCACTTTGCTAGAATCATGCCGTATGCGGAGGCATTTTTGTCGGCGTTGAATCAAGTTTTGGGCGATGAAAAACATGCATTTACGGGCGATTATTATCGCAAGGCGGATGTGATTGAGCGCTTGACCTTGTTGACAACCGCCATGGAATTTAGTGGAATGAGTGAGGGCGAGTGGGAGGAGATCGCTGCCGCTGGCGGAGAGGATTTGCAGGGCTGGATATACAATGAATCTACAGCGCTTTGGAAACATGAACAGGGATTTGTACTGGATGTTCAAGTGGTGCCCTTTGCCGAGTTTGATCGAGAATTGTTTGAGTTGGGCGCAGCGGATGGACACCTAGAGAAAATGAATTATCAATCTTCGGATTGGCGTGGCAATGACAGAGATACATACGCTGCCAAAGGCTTGTCTTTTGTGGCGCCCGCACGTAGGGAAGGTCATCGCGAATTTGATCGTGTCGTTGAAGAAAAAGACATCCTACAGTTCTCTGACCTTAAAGGGGTATTGCATAACCACACCACCTACTCAGACGGCTTGAATTCAGTGGAGGAAATGGCGCTGTATGCCATGGAAATGGGGCTGGAATATCTGGGCATTTGCGATCACTCAAAAACCGCTGGCTATGCCCGGGGATTGCAGGTTGAACGCGTATTACAGCAATTTGAGGAAATCGATGCGTTGAACCAACAGCTTTGGCCTTTCAAGATTTTCAAAGGCATAGAAAGTGATATTTTGAGCAACGGCGAGTTGGATTACGAACCTGAGATATTGTCGCAGTTCGACATGGTAGTGGCTTCTGTACACAGTAACCTGGGGATGACAGAGGAAAAGGCCATGCAGCGATTGGTTACGGCGATTGAAAATCCATATACGACGATTTTGGGACATCCCACGGGTCGTTTGTTGCTCATGCGTGAGGGCTATCCGATCGATCACCACAAAATTATTGATGCTTGCGCGGCCAATGGGGTAGCGATTGAGCTGAATGCCAATCCTTATCGCCTAGACATCGATTGGCGATACATTGATTATGCCATGGAAAAAGGGGTGATGGTTTCAGTGAATCCAGATGCGCACGAGAAAATGGGCTATTGGGATATGCACTTTGGCGTATTAAGTGGTCAAAAGGGTGGTTTGCAGAAATCGCTCACGCTCAATGCATTGAATTTGGTGGAGTTTGAGGCGTATCTTGCCAAGCGCAAACCTTGAGCCCTGTAAGTTAGCATCCATCATGAAGAAAATCTTGGTCATCCGTTTGAGTAGCCTAGGCGATGTGGTTTTGACCGCGCCAATTTTGCGGGCGATGCGTTTGCAGGCGGGGGTTGAAGTGCATTTGTTGACCAAGCCATTCATGGGAGATTTGCTCAAGGGGGGCGATGCGGTAGACCGATTTTATACTTGGGGCGAACCCAACTTATTTGCTAAGTTAAAATCAGAAAAATACGATGGCGTACTTGATTTACACTGTAATTTTAGGTCGTATCGTACGCTATTGAATTTGTTCTTGTGCACAACGCGCGTGTTTCGGTTAGATTGGCCTGGCCAAGGGTATGATAAAAAACGATTCCAACGGTGGTTGTTTGTGAAAACCAAATCGCCCCGATTCAGTGTATCGCATGTTCAGGAAAGGTATTTGCAGGCGGCCAACGGACTGTTGCAGATGTTGATCCAAGACGAGAATGGCAGTGTAGTTGGCGGCGGATTGGGTGGAAATCAGCGGACCGAACTGGTGCTATCGAACTATGGCGGTGGACTGCCATCCTATCCCAAGCAGGAGGGCGTTGAAAATTATGGCGTTGCTATTTTGGGTGGGACCTATGCCACCAAGAGAATTCCTGAAAAAGTGTGGGAAATGGTTTTTCGCTGCGATGAACGTCGTTGGGTGCTGATAGGCGGAAAAGATGACAAAGCGATGGCTCAGCGGTTGGCTCAGCAATTTGGTGGTCAATTGGTGAATCAGGTGGGTGTTTTTGATTTGGCATCATCGGCGCGATGCATCGCCCAGGCGGCTATTGTGGTTGGGGGAGATACGGGCTTTACGCATGTGGCGGCTTCATACAATAAGCCCACGCTCGTAATTTGGGGGAATACCCATCCAGGACTGGGCTTTGCAGCAGGGAAGAATAACGAAAATGTGTTGCATCTGATGCCAAAATCGCTGTCTTGTCACCCTTGTACCAAGTTGGGTTTTGATGAATGTCCGAAAGCCCATTTCAGTTGCATGAACGATTATTCCATGGCTGAAATCAAATTATTGTTGCAAAAATTGCAAGCCTTCTCACTGGAAGGTAGTTAACTGTTATTTTTTCCTTATTTTCGCGATTCTTATTTTAGCATACTTATAGAAAGTGATGAAAACCAATAAAACCGTAGTAGGATTTTCGATTGTACTGGCGCTTGCCTGTGTGTTCCAATTGTCGTTTACTTGGAAAGCCCAAGCATTCGAAAAAGAAGCCAAGGCGTTTGCTGCCAAAGTAGCCGACAAGGGTGGCGATTCAAAGGAAGCGTACCGTCGTTACATCGATAGCCTTGGAAACGAAGAAATTTACAATGTGGGTTTGGCTGGCTATACCTACTTTGAATGTAAGCAGCGTGAAGTAAACTTAGGTTTGGATTTGCGTGGTGGTATGAACGTGATCTTGGAGGTCGACAAAGGTGCCGTTGTGCGTGTATTGTCGAACGATACCAAGGACAAGGACTTAAATCGTGCAATTGAGCAAGCCAATGTGGATGTTCGCGATAAAGGTGCTGATTTTGTAGATGCGTTTGTGGCCAACTTCAAAAAGAACAACCCCAACCGCAATTTGGCGAATTTGTTCATCAAAGGAAATAAGAGCAGTATTCAATCGAATAGTTCTGAGGGAGAAGTAGTAAACTTTTTGAGAACTGAGACCACCAGCGCGGTGGATCGTGTATATGAAGTGGTTGAAAAGCGTATCAACCAATCAAACGTAACTCAGCCTACCATTCAAAAAATCGATGGCGGTCGTATCAGTGTTGAATTGCCTGGTGTCGACAATCCCCGTCGTATGGAAGAATTGGTGGAGAAGAGTGCGAAATTGGAATTTTATGAAGTTTATGGTAACGATGGCCAGCGCAGAGATGGTAGTCGCATTTTGAGTGCTTTGTACAAAGCCAGCAAATTGGCACCGATTGCGCCAAAGGCGGAAGCGATGGATACTGCTTCAGTAGATTCAGTGGTGAGTGCTCCTGCGGTTGCGGCCACTACACCAGTAGCAACGCCCGCAGCTGTGGCTGCGGATGCAACAACTGCAGCTGCGCCAGCAGCTGACAGTCAGAAAGTAGCTGCTAATACCAAATCTGAAAAGAAAGACGAAGCCAACGGCAGTCCTTTGGCTAAAATCTTGCGTTCATTTGGAAACGACGGACCGGGTTCTGCGGTAGCTGTAGTGAAAAAAGCGGATCGCGCCATGTTGACCAAAATGTTGGAAGACGAGCGTTATGCAGCGGTATTGCGTTTGGAGAGTGCAAAAGTGGCATTCAGTGCTAAGCCCCGTGATTACGAGGCAGATGGTAAAGAGGCCAATAACTCTGATGAGTTTTTTGTGTATTTCTTGAAATTAGACCGTGAGGGAAATGCTGCATTGTCGGCTGAAGAAGAGAATATCATTTCTGATGCACGTGTAAATACATCTCCAACAGGAGAATTGGAAGTATCGATGGAAATGACTGCAAAAGCTGGAACCCAGTGGGCTCAAGTAACCGGTCGTAACATTGGTAAGTACATTGCAGTTGTATTGGATGACAGGGTTTATTCTGCGCCAGTAGTTAACCAGAAAATTAGCGGTGGAAACAGTCAGATCACTGGTAATTTCGACATCCGTGAAGCGAACGATTTGGCCAACGTATTGAAGGCCGGTAAATTGCCTGCTCCTGCTAAGATTGTTGCGAGTGAGCAAGTGGGTGCTTCTTTGGGACAAGAATCAATTAGCAATGGTCTGAATTCATTGTTGTTTGGTTTTATTGCAACCATTTTATTCATGATTTTGTATTACAGCCGTGCAGGTTGGATGGCGATTGTTGCCGTTTTGGGTAACGTATTCTTAATTATGGGTGTATTGGCAAGTTTGGGTGCGGCATTGACGTTGCCTGGTATGGCTGGTATCATCTTGACTGTGGGTATGGCGGTAGATGCGAACGTTTTGATTTATGAGCGTATCAAGGATGAATTGGAAAATGGAAAGAGTTTAAAGACGGCTATAGCCGATGGGTTCAAACATGCTTTGAGTGCGATCATCGATTCAAACATTACAACCTTGTTGGCTGGTTTCATTTTGACATTCGCCGGTGCAGGTCCTGCTTATGGATTTGCAGTGATCCTGGTAATTGGTATTTTCAGTTCAATGTTTACGGCGTTGTTTATCACACGCTTGTTGTTGGACCGTCGTGCCGATAAAGGTTTGGAAATCAAATTTGACGCTCCTTGGAACAAAGGTTTCATGAAGAATAGTAACATTGACTTCGTGGGTAATCGTAAAAAGTACTACACCATTTCTGCTTTGGTGATCGTTGCAGGTATTGCGGCTTTTGTCATGAAAGGTGGAATTAGTACTGGTATCGACTTTAAAGGTGGTCATGCTTATGTGATCCAATTCGATGCTACTAAGAATTATAAAACGGAAGATGTAAAAACAGCTTTGGATAACAATTTGAAAGAGTCTAGTAACGAAGTAAAAACCTTCGGTAACAAGGGCCAATTTAGAATTGTTACTACATTCATGATTGATGCGGAAGGACAAGAAGCGAGAGATTCAGTTCGTGCGTCGGTTTTGGGTGCATTGAAAGGATTTGACATGGTAGGAGAGGATCCTGTGTTGTCTACATCCAAAGTGGGTGCTGCTATCGCTACGAGCACACGTGATAAGAGTGCTTTCTTGGTTATTTTGACAGTCGTTGGTATCTTCTTGTACATCGTGTTCCGATTCCGCAGTGTAGCTTATGGTATGGGTGCGACAATTGCATTGCTTCACGACGTTTTGGTTGTGTTGTCGATGTTTGCCATTTTGGATGGGTTTGTACCTTT